>ULLC01033078.1_pt1 | contig 12846 bp, 5 predicted proteins | sample 1951301 | NCBI WGS metagenome assembly ULLC01 (sample SAMEA4835515, study PRJEB28245) | human gut metagenome | biome: gut microbiome; material: fecal sample | place: Denmark | collected 2008 | reverse complement strand
TCCGATTTTGGAAAGATATTAGACGTTTCTAAATACACTTCTCCTTTATTCCTTGTTATTATAGAATATATTGGCTCTGGATTTACACTATAAGAATACCAATCTACTGGATAGAATGAAAGGTTGGCATCTTGAACAGGATTCCCTTGAGGATCCAATATCTTAAAGGAAAGATATCTTGGGAGCATATCAACGACAAGATTATCAATCTCGACAATCTTATCCTCAGCATAGTTAATCATATTAATCGCATACTTACTCCAAAAAGTTTCGCCATATGGATAATTCATTATACATCGAGTACCATAATATGGTATCGGCGCTATTGGGTTCTTGTCGGCATCCACTTTCATTGCATAAATGTCTGGCATACCCCTACTATGTCCAAACTCATGAATAATGCCATCAATAGCCTGTTCTGTAAAAGGGTTATTAAATCTATCATTATGGATTCTTGCATGATAAATCGTTTGAATATTTGCTCCATACCATCCACCTCCAACTTCTTTAGGATTCGATTTGTAGCCATCTATTACAACCAAATAGTCATGTTCAGGATGAGGTTTATATACCTCATTTGTTGAAATACCATCATATACATAGAATGAATTCCAATCTACCTCAAAATTATATAAAGCATGAAATTGATTATTGTCATTAAAAGCTCTGTTGACACGATTAAACATACATTCAACGTTCTGCTTAACTTTGTCGATACCTCCTAATGAGTCTACTGATTCGGAGTCAATACCTACTTTGACGCTAAATCTATAAATTGGCTGCGTAAATGCTGCTATACTAAATAGCCACAATAAAACACAATGTAAATACCTAAGTTTCATTTTAAAAAAACAATAATTATTAGTACTAATTTCTATAGAACTTGTAATCAGATTTAACTCCTGATGAGTGTCGCAAAATCATAGTTGAATCATCCTATATAGTTTGAATACGTGTAAAAGTTGCCAGAGGTTTTAAACGTTGGGAACTTTCTACAGCCTTATTACACACAATAACATAAACAAGTCTCTTATTCATATACAAATATTTATCCATAATGCACAAGATTACATAGTTTAAAATACCATCACTATTCTTTGACTCAGCATTACGCTTATCAAAAAATGGCAACAACTAACTAAACTTACTCCATGATATAAAAGAGTATTCATTATATTACGGTTGCTATGATTTATAAACATCCATACAGATATAAAAGTGACTCATACATTTTTAATGTATTATTTAAGAAAATGTAATGTGACTAATATGTCAGATAACAGTCTCAAACATATACTTATCCAGAGTGAATGTTTAAGAAAGTTTACTAATAGTATCTCTCTACTTGAAGTAGAGAGATACTATTAGTAATAAATTAGTTACCAGAAATAGGATTCTGTTCGTCTTGTGAAATTGCCTTATTTCGAGTAAATTCTATATCAGGAATCTGACAAAAATAACGATAGTCGTTAGCTTTTAGTGTAGCAATATTACCTGCTTTACTACCCCAATAAAGAAGTCCTTCATTAAAGTGACCTGCATAGTTATTTTCCAAGGATTCACCCTCACGTATAACATCCTTTTGAAGGCGTAAATTATCAAACATCCCTGTAACTGTTTCTCCAAGGAGTTCTTTTCTACGCTCAATATAAATTGCTTCAAGAAGTTCATCTTTATCAGTAGTTGTTGTAATTTTACTTACGTTTCGTGCACTCTGAAGTGTCTGAAGATAATTTAATGCTTCTGGTATTTTATCAAGATGCACTGCTGCCTCTGCCATCATTAATAGCATCTCTGAACTACGAATAAGACAAATATCTGCACGCGTTTCACCTTGTTCTCCTAAATGTAAGAACTTGTTATAAGCCCATTTGGATTTAGTCATTTTATCAGGGTTATTTGTACGATGCCATAGCATATACTTGGCGTAGTCATTACTTACATCAAGAATATCTTCATCTTTTACATCTTCAGTTTTATCCAATCGAGATGCACGATAATCCGTTTCATCACCATCGAATAATTTAAGCCATTGATCAGTTACAAAATATGTGATATAAGAATAAATATATTGAGTATTATTACTTTCACCTGCTGATGGGGGAAGATTAAACCACATATTAAACGGCGTACTAGTTCCTGCATTTGAAAGTTCTGTATTTTGATATCCCCAAATAAACTCATTATATTGATTCTCGATAAAGTCATCGAAACCACCACACCACTGCTCTTTAGTTAAAAGAGTCTTGTGATTTTCATATGCTGCGTTTGCATTGTTAAATACTTCAGACCAGTCTGTAGCCATTACCAAGTACACACGTGCTAACCAGGAACAAACGACCTCATAATCAATGCGCCATGGTTCACTTGTTTGATAGTCCCTTAACTCAATCTTTGCATCATTAAGATCTGTTACAATTCTATTATAGATATCCTCCACTGTTGAAAAAGGCATTGAATCAGGATCTGAAGAACTAGTCCTAAGAATAACTCCTCTTAATGACTTACCTACGGCATAGGTCTTCTGATAATTCATAATAAGATTAAAATATGAGATTGCACGAATGGCTTTTGCTTGGCCGCTTATCTCCTTTTTATCAGAATCAGGACCTGTTGCACTAGTAAGTGCATCCAGAATTATATTACAGCGATTTATATGATCATAAAATTGGCTCCATATCGACTGCGTATAAAATCCTGATGCTTGAGTTCTACTATCTGCAAAAGTGTAAGCCGTATGCTCACTTGTACCCATTCCCTTAAGTGAAGTAATATCTGTTCCTGCTAGTGGGTAATAATGCATCATACCTGTCAGACCAGCCAAACCACGGTCTGAAGCATATACAGTATTCCCCATCAATAGTCCATTATAAGTGCCTACTAGTATCTTATCAAGATTACTTGTATTTGATAACACAATTGTATCATCTGTTGCGGTTGAAGAATTAATGTCCAAGAAATCTTCACATCCTGTATTTAATATACCAAAGAAAACAACCGCGATTTTTGCCAGTTTTATAAATATATTCTTCATAAACATTTATTATCTAGAGTTAGAAAGTAAGATTAAGTCCAAACATATAAACTCGACGACCACCACCGTATCCTTCTGTATCTGAATTTCCATTATATGTATTACCGGAGATACCAGTTTCAGGATCCGTATAATATTTGGTTGCTTTACCGAATGTCAAGAGATTATCTCCTGAAAAATATATGCGTGCATTTTCAAGACCTATCTTCTTGGTTATATATTTAGGCAATGTATAGCCTATTGTTACATTTCTAAGTCGGAGGTAGTCATTATTTATAATGTAATAATCACTATAACCTATAGCTGATATCGAACGATTTGTCATAAAGTTAATGGGTGTTTTAGCGCTTGAGTCACCAGGACCACTCCAGCGATCTTTAACTAAATCCAAAACAGGAGAAACGCCTACACGACTATAAGATGCAAGTTCTGATTTATTATAGCAATACATATGTCCACCTAAGGAATAATAAAGCATAAAGGAAGCATCAAAACCGTAGAAGTTAAATGAATTAGTTAGCGAACCATAAACTTTAGGTAGTGCAGAGCCAACGAACTCATAATCATCTTTAGTTAGAGCTGCTGTTTTATTTACGACTGAACCATCCTTTTTATAATAGGTAGCATAACCGCTTTCTGGATCAACACCAGCAAATCTCGGTGCCCAAAAATCATATAATGATCCTCCCTCTTCAAGCTTGTACCAAGCAACAACATTTGACCAAAAACCAATTTCTGTTGGAAGCTTAGTAACTTCATTTTTTAAAGTTGACATATTAACATCTATACGCCATTGGAATTTATTTTGATTAAACAATTGAAAACCAAGTGTAGCCTCAAAACCACTATTTCTTATATCTCCAACATTAGTATTAATACCCGTAACATTACCAACTTGCGCAGATAAAGGAAGTTCTTGATAGTAAAGAAGACCATCAGATGATCGTGTGTAATATTCCAATGTACCATTCAACCAGCTAAACAATGCAAAATCAACGCCAATATTCCACTGTTCATTTTTCTCCCAATGTAATTTAGGTGTAGCTAAAGAAGCCGGCTTAAGTCCTGAAATATTATACAGATTATTAGACTCATATGTACCTTGGTAAGCATAGAGGATTCTGCTACCTCCTTTTCCATTAGACTGACGCGGAATCAAGCGGTCATTTCCAGAAGTACCATAAGAGCCTCTAATCACCAGATTGTCAATCCAATCAAAATCTTCCATAAACTTTTCATTAGAGATTCTCCAAGAAGCTCCGGTTGACCAGAAATTACCCCAACGAGATTCTGGAGCGAAACATGATGAACCATCACGACGGAATGATCCTGATAAATAATATTTATCATCATAATTATAGTCAAGCTTACTGATATATGACAGCAATGCATATCTATCACTGAATGAACTAGACCAATAATCCTTGGTGGCTGAATCTACTTGGAACTGATTCATTTGATAAATACCGCTACCGCCACCTGCTGTATACTCAGTACGTTGATAATACGCTTCCTGACCGACCAGAAAACTTATGTTATGCTTATCAAAGCTTTGATTCCAAGAAAGAATATTTGAATTTGTAACAGACATTGAATGAAAATTAGAGCGTGAAGCACTACCTCCTGATGGACGTATAGTATTTCCCCAAGGTTCGGATTGCCCACTTCCCCATATCGCAGAATCATAAGTGTATGAGCGAGAGGTATTATCGTCAAGATTTAATGTAGTCTTAAACTTAATATTATAAGGAAGAGAAATTTGAGCATAATAGCGAGCATTTAAATTAGAAGCATCATTATTACTAAAATTATCATTGTTGTCATTATCCCAATAATCACCTCTATTACTCAAAGGATGAACACCAAAGAAACTGGTATATGCACCATATTGTAAAACTCTTTCACCTGTCATTTCCGAGCGCACCCAATCTGTATTTGATGCATTACGAAGATATGGTGAAGCTAAAGTCATATTATAATTCAATGCACGTGTACTACCACTTGAACTCTGGCGGCTATAGGCATAGCGCAATGAACCACCCATAGCTAACCACTTATTTATCTCAGAGTTAACATTAGCAGAAAAGGAATATCGTTTGTAATAATCTCCGCCTCCATATCCTTTATCATCTAGAAAACCTGTAGAGATAAAGTAATTTGTTTTCCCATTTTCAGTAGCACCTGATATATCAATACTATAATTTTGACGGAGTTTTCGCTTGTAGTATGCACCATACCAGTCCCAGTCATTTTCATTCCAAGCATAAGTAAGATTAGGATTGATGTAAGGATTACCATTACCATCATGAAGTACCCAATCCTCATCGATATGGTTGAAAGGCGAAACGTAAATAGGCTTTCCTGTTGGGTCTTTCCCTTGTGCAGTAAATATTTTACCCAAGAGAGACTGAGATGCATAATCTCCAGCTTCTTGCTTAGAGCAGCCACCCTCAAAATAATATTTATCATTGTATAGACCTTCCCAATAAAGAAGCAATGTTTGTTTTGGATCGGCTTTCTTTCCATATCCTACTGCATTGTCAGAAGTACCCCAGGAGGCATTAAAGTTTACTTTAACCTTTCCTGCTTTACCTGTTTTAGTTGTTATAATAACAACACCATTTGCTGCACGAGATCCATAAAGAGAAGCTGCTGCAGCATCCTTAAGCACAGTAAGCGAGGCTATATCATTAGTATTAATAGAATTTAATGAACCATCGTAGGGTACTCCGTCTACAACGTACAGAGGTGTAGTATTACCAGCCATATTAGCGATACCACGAATAGAAATACGTGCTTCAGCACCAGGATTACTCGCATCTTGACTAACATTTACACCTGCCGTTAGCCCTTGAAGGGCATCAGTAAAACCAGTCCCCTGAAATTTTTTAATTTCATCCGACCTTACTACTGAAGCAGAACCTGTAAAAGAAGACTTCTTGGTCGTGCCATAAGCTACAACTAGGACCTCATCCAGTTGCTGGGTGTCAGGCTTTAATTTGATTTTTAAATTAGTAGCTACCGCTACTTTTTGTGTTTGATAACCAATGTAAGAAATCTCCAAACTTTTAATGCTTTTTTCCACTGACAACTCAAAAGAACCATTTACATCCGTAATTGTACCATAAGCAGGAGTGGCAATCACTGATGCTCCGACAACAGGTTCGTCTAGCTCATCTAATACGATACCTCGTATTTTTATTTGCTGAGCAAAAGTCGTTCCCGAAAAAAGAATGCAGAACGTAACAAAAAGCCACGAAAGTTTTAGTGTTTTCATCATACTTTTGTTTTTTAGTTAATAATAAGGTTTTATTTTAAAAATCTCGAGACAAAAATACATTATTTCACAACCCTCATTTAATAATTATATATTATTTATACTCATATTGTATAATAATATACGTTTTTATTATGCATACAATCGAAAAATAGACTATTTTTGCATTTGTGGATATTTCTTGCATACAAGACTTTTTTTAGTATTCACCAAACTTTGTATAAGTTCTTTGATATGATAGTTTTGTTATTTATATTTTTAGAGATGGCCAATATTTTTATTAGGTATATAATTATAATCCCAAAGAGAATTTACTTGAGTTATCAGAAATATATTGGCTATAAAAATTCTTTTTTTATTCTCTAAAGCTACTATAGCCAATTAACAGACCGAAGAATCTAACAACAATGCTTTTTATATAAAAGATGGTTATAATGTAACTCATTAGTGTCCAATAAAAATGGACGAATTAAATAATTAATCAAATAGTCCTTCAAAAAGGGGACAATCGAGTTCTTTGACATCATTGAAATTAGTCTTATTGAACAAGTCACGTAAGTGAGTTTTGTCCGTCAGAGAGATGCTTAGAATCTGCAAAACCTCATAAGTTGAACGTTTCAATTGCATATCGTGTTGGACAATAGCCACGAGACAGTAAGTAATGATCGCCACACTGATTTGAATGCGGACAGCGTTTTCCGTTGTGCCCCAGAATCTCTTTATTTTAAGGTGCTACTTTAGCCATTTGAAGAATACTCGACCAACCATCTTTTCTTATAGAGATTAGCAATATTCAATGCAGAAATATGTGTTGTATTCGTCAAGAAAGTGAACTCACGGTCATCCTCTTCATCGTAGTAACGAATGAGTCGGAATGACTCGGGATATTTTTTCTCTGAGAGATACCCCGTCATTTTCACTTCAGCATCGGTTAGTGCATTCTTAGGTATCCTTCGCTTCCACTTGACCATGGTGTATTTTAATCTGACTACGAAAAAAGAATCTGTCAGGTGTATCCTATATAGTTCCTTAAAGGAGTCATAAGCCCTGTCGAATATATAATAAGCATTTAGTTCATAATGGATTGAACACATCGCTGTAGAGTCATGCTTCGATGCTGTGGTTACAGTATAGAAAGCAGGAACTTGTGCTTCAATGTCATATAAGACATGAACTTTGTGCCTCCTTTCTTTCTTCGAAACTTCGCCCATGGAAATGTGGCTAGACACAACGGAATGGTTGTTGAATCAAAAGCATACTTTTTTCCAGGAATTTCCAAGATTTTGGTTGCACGCTTTTCGCAAGCTTCCTTCATTATATAGAATGCGAAGTCTTCAAAGATTCTGTAGTCACGATTCTGATTAGCATATGCGGGAGTAGCTTTAGCTATTGGATTGCGTCCTAAACCAAGATGATATTGCTTGGCTCGATGCACTTTAAAAGCAACAATTAGGTCACGAAGACTCTCTCGATTGTTCAGTTGTCCGAACATATAGCAAGTAGCTGATTCCAGCAAGTGAATTGCTTCACGTAGCGATTACCATCATACTTGCGAACGAAGTTGTTGAACTGAGTTCTGTTCAGAAAAGCGGTAAGTTGAGCGAATACGTATTTATCTTGGTTTATAAGCGGTCTTCAATTTGACCGCTAAGCTACGAATTCAAATCCGCTTCATTCTAAAATACTGCTTAAAAGACTGTGTCTCAATGATTTCAAAGACCGATTAGCCTATTTTTATTGGACAGTAGTGAATGAAACTATATTATTAGTTGAATAATCGTTCACTATAAGTGAAAAACATTAAGTAACACTATGAATAAATTGAAAAATAGAATTAGGTTGATAAAATTTGGAATTTTACTTGCAATATTTACTCTGTATTGTAATCCAATAATAGGTATAGAATCAAATTTTAATTTTGAACACATTAATGTTTTATCTGGCTTGAATACCAATACCATATATTGTATTTTTCAGGATATCAATGGGCAAATGTGGTTTGGAACAAATGATGGCCTAATAACATATGATATTTATAGATTTAAAACATGGCGAACGGACACTAATAAGGTAAATACTATTAAGAGTAACGGTGTATACTGCATATATGAGGATAGAAATAATCAACTATGGATAGGGACAGAAAATGGGCTATATATTTTTGATAAGAAAAAAGAATCTTTTGAACGGATAAATGGATTTGGCATTGAAAATACATTAATAAGGTCAATATCAGAGGATAACAAAGGTAATATATGGGCAACTTCACTAGGAAATGGTATCTACAAATATACACCTAAAAATAAAAAACTCAGAAATTATAGAGAATCACAAAATATTGGACTTACTTCAGATTTTTCAACAAAAGTATTAACTGATCTTAAAGGCGATATTTGGTGCCTAACAGCTGGTAACTATTTATATAAATATAATTCTAGTAATGATACATTTGATAGGATTCTCATAAAAGATGAAGAAAAAAACATAGCTGAATCAAATGCATTTACTATGTGTTTAGATTCTGAAGGAAATATCTGGGTTAGCGGCTGGGATTCTGGCGTATTTCATTATGATATAGAAAATTCCCGTTTTAGAAACTATCTAATGAATGATAAAACACCTGTTCTGCAAGGAAGAATACACACGATAAAGGAGTTAGACAAGAACATACTATATATTGGTTCGGACCATGGATTGACGCTATTTAACTATAGAACCAATGAATTTACTATAAAATCTTTCAATAAATACCACGACAAGGGTTTATCTGATAATTTTGTCTATGATACTTTTAAAGATAAAGAAGGGGGAATATGGGTAGCTACCTATTTTGGAGGTATAAATTATGCATCACCTAACAGCTCAAACTTTCATATTAGATATTGTACAACTCAATCAGAAAAAGGAAGAATCATAAGTAAATTCCATGAAAATCAAAATGGAAAAATATTCATTGGCACTGATGACGGAGGATTGTTTATTTATGATCCTATTCTTGATAAATGTGAGCGATATATAGTAGATAAAAACGAATTAAATCTAAATATTCATGCAATCCATTCAAATGAGCAATATTTATGGATAGGCACATATGCGAAAGGATTATATAAAGTTAATCATAAAACAAAAAAAGTTGAACATATACCATTCTTAAAAAAAGATGATGCTACCAATAAAAGTATATATTCTATATACGAAGATTCCTATGGAACAATTTGGATAGGCACTAAAAATGCGATATGGTCATGGACTGAGAAGGGTGGATTTACCAAGGAAAAGGAGTTAGGATTTAACAGTGATATTATTTCTATATGCAGTGATTCAGAAGGGAATATCTGGTTTGCTTCGATAAGTAAAGGACTACTAAAATATAATTCTAAATCTAGCAAAATAACTTGTGTATCTAAAAGTTCTAACGGCGAGGTGATTCCGAATAATATTATATCTATGTCACTGTACAAGGATAACCTCTTCATTGGAACTTCAGGACAAGGTTTAATAAAATATGAGATAGCGAGGAATTATCTTACTAAAGAAAGATCCACAAATTTTGAAATGGCACATCTTTCGGTTTATAACATTATCAATTATAACGAACTCCTATGGCTTAGTACAAACAAAGGACTTCTCAGCTATAATCCTTCAAGCGAAAAATGCACTGTGTTTAATAAGCATGATGGTCTAAATACTAATTTATTCAACATTAATTCCGGAATTGCCACTTCTGATGGAAAACTTTATATTGGTTCTAATAATGGATTTATAATAATTACACCTGATGGCTTAAAAAATAATACAATAAAACCGATAACTATTTTTATTAATACATCAGAAAAGAAACAAGAAGATAAAGATTATACTATACTATATAAATGGCATAAACCACTCACTATAGAATTTGTCAGTTTAAGCCACCAGTCACCTGTGAATAATAGATATAAATATTGTCTAGAAGGATACCATGAGAATTGGATTGAAACAAACTGGGAAAATAATAGTGTGACATTTTCTAACTTGCCCTGTGGAAAATATACATTTAGGGTATGTTCTTCAAACAATGACGGAGTTTGGGGGCCAACAAACTCTTGGAATATTATCGTAAAAGCACATTGGTGGAATAGTGCTACTGCAATATCACTATATATATTTATAGGTTTTACTGTTATAGTTGGATTTTGCATTTATTTCCTTAAATACAATGTTAGCAAAAAGAAGAATAAAATAGAAAACAATAAACATACAATGGAAGTTACTAACTTTCAAAACAAATTAGATTTCTTCTTTAACATAGTACAAGAAATTCGAACACCAGTAATGCTAATTAAAAATCCGGCTGAAGAAATTGCTAATATTAACGGTTTGCCAGAAAATATTCGTAAAAATATTACACTTATAAAAAACAATTCTGAAAAATTATTCAACCTAACTGATGAAATAATTGATTTAACAAACATAAATACGGAGGACCTATATTCAACTCAAATTGTTCGTTTAACAAAAGATATCGTAAGTGCCTTTAAAGAAAAATATCAATCTTCGAACATCCAAATTTCCTTTATTGACGAAATCACGGATAATGATCCTTTGGTGAATATAAATGTAAATGCATGGAATAAAGTTGTTAATCACCTACTTTCAAATGCTGTGAAGTTCACTAAAGACTTTGTAGAAGTAAGAATTAAAAGTGATAAAAATAACGTAATTATGGCTATTCATGACAACGGTATAGGTATTTCAGAAAGCGATATAGATAAAATATTTAATGCATTCTGGTGCTATAATAAAACAAGTAGAGAAAACACAACAAAATTTGGACTTGGTTTGACTATATCAAAATTGCTTTTACACAATATGAATATGGACTTGAATATAGAAAGTAGAGTGAATGAATTTACCACATTTAGTATAACAATTCCTTTATGCGAAAAGGAAAGCACAGATAATATATGTCATGACATAAAGCCTGTAATTACGAACAGCAATGAATTTAATTTTAATTCAAAACCTAAAAATAGCATCAAAATACTAATAGCAGATAACAATATTGATTTTCAACTATATGCATCTAGTTTATTATCGAAATATTACACAATAGCAACAGCTAGTGACGGAGAAGAAGTTCTGCAGATGGTATCTTCTGAATTTAAACCAGACATAATAATATGCGATGTTATGTTACCTAAGATAGACGGTGTAAATATATGTAAACATCTAAAGAACAACGATAATTTATCCTATATTCCTATAGTTATTATTTCAAATAATAACATGAAAATTAAAGCACAATGTTTTCAAAATGGAGCTGAAATGGTAATAGATAAACCCGTTGATATAATGTTCTTAAATATGATTATTTATAATATCCTAGATAAAAGGAATATTTTATGGGAATCTTTCAACAAACACCCATATATTCTTCTGCCGAATTTCAATGATAATAATGACGAACAATTCATGCAGCGGTTTAGTGATCTTGTATTGCAGTATATATCTAAATGTGATTTCACAGTAGATGATATAGCATATGAAATACATATGAGCAGAAGTGCACTGTATAAAAAAGTAAAAGACATTACAGGGATGACTCCCAATAATTATATAAAAACTATAAGATTAAGAAGAGCTGCAGAACTATTAAACCAACAAAATTGCAAGATTAATGAAATATCTTGGTTAGTTGGATTTAGTAATCACAGTTACTTTACAAAATGTTTCACAGAATATTTTGGGATGCTTCCTAAAGAATATATAGCTAAAAAAGTGAAAGAAAATAATGACGAACCTATTGTTTTAGATAATACAAAAGAAAGCAGTAAATAGATACTTGGTAAGCATCCGATAAAGTACACATTGTAAAGCCATCCACTTTTCCGTTACTTTGCCAACAAAAAAGGCTATGAAATGATACAGTATACTTCCGGATTATGGACTTTTAACCGGACTCTCTATTGTAACTGTCATCATGGAACGGATACATAGTGAATTGTTGAATATTTTATTAGCCTTTCCATGCCGTATGTACCAGATGAATCATGAAGAAACCGGCTTCTCTATGTCATATATGGTGTGTATGCGTTTTACACACTCTGAGGATAGACTGTTTTTATTGCGTAAATCATTGATGTATAATCCAATAACCGTATTATATTGAATTCTGAACCAACCGATACTTTGAACGTTTTACACCCCTGAAAGCTATATCTACCCCCTTGGAGTTGGCATTTACACCCCTAATACAGAATATCCCTGGTCTTATCTGTAAACATTGGTAGCTTCTTCACGTAAGAGTAAACTGAAAGCCAATTGTATAATAACTATACTATAAGATATCCATTATACTACTCACTCAGGCGGCGTGAGCCTACATCTGACGAAAGAGAGAAAAATTATTATATCCTAAAATCAACTTTTTTTCTTAAAATTGGGTTTATTACTTATAAATGATATGTTTTAAAGGAAAAAAAATTGATTGCGTTCCGTTTACTCTCCATTGGTCAAATTGAATACCCGAAAATGTTGCATATGTAAAATCAAT
>ULLC01021829.1_pt1 | contig 13730 bp, 18 predicted proteins | sample 1951301 | NCBI WGS metagenome assembly ULLC01 (sample SAMEA4835515, study PRJEB28245) | human gut metagenome | biome: gut microbiome; material: fecal sample | place: Denmark | collected 2008 | reverse complement strand
TCTTAGTATGAATACCCACCAATCACAGCCACATTAAATCCCGTAGGCATGTTCAAACTTAGACCCATTATCCAATTTGAATAAGCCACCGATGTTGGCAACTGTGTATTGCTAAATACAGCTTCTTGACTTCCATCAGATGAGACGTTTGATATCGTCCACATATTTATATTTGATGCGCATCTCTTGATTTGTATGTGATTTATACCCTGTTTAATTCGTATAGTTGTAGTTATTGTTACCACAGCACCAATTACAAATTTAATAAATGGAGTATTTTCTGTTCCCACTATCTCGGGAATAGTGCAGTTAATGGTATATTCAATTGAACAAATATTAGTATCGTTTGTCCTACCACCTTTAAATGCTATTTGCTGCGTTGCTTCGTCATACGTAGGTTTAAAATAACCTGTTCTATACCCATAATTATAATTTGTGCGCACATATGCCGAACTTATTGTTTTATTAGGCGAAAGAGTTATGTTTTCGTTTTCTATGTCACTGTATTTTACGTAATTCTTGTTAGCCAACTTAATCGATGGCGAAAGATTTGTATCGTTAGAATCAGTGTTAGTTACACCGATATTGGACAGTTTACACTCGATAAGTGCAGCCGTCATTGTTATTGCAACAAACGAAGCAGCGTCAGTTGTTCCGTCTGCACCTGTCATATGAGATGATTCAACTATTCCATCGAAATATAATGTCTTTGTCGAGGTGGAGTGACTTGACGGGAAAACTTCACATCTTTTACCATCATTCAGAGTTCCGTTATAAAAATAATATCTTCGACGATTATTACCTAAATTGTCAAAAATATTATCATAACTATGGCTACACTTGTACGCATTATCTCCCGATACCTTATAAAAATTAACCGTTTCATAGGTATTAACAGGCGCAACTGCTTCTGTTATTGCGCGCGTTGTTGCATCCTGTGACATAACTTTTGCATCAGAATTTCCTGTAACTTGCACTATGTCAGTTTTAGGTATTCTTTCATATATTAACCCATTGCTTTTAGTTATCTCTTGCGTTAGAAGTTGCTGAGACGTAGGACGTGTGAGCGATGAGCCAAGTTCATTTACAACATCATCACTGTTTAATTTTTTCGATAGACTCTCTGTTGTCGCTGCCTGTGACATAACATCAGTTGTACTCTTACCCTCGGCCTGTACAACATTCGGAAATGTTCCAATCAGCGTATTATAGCTATCTATCAATTCATTCAGCTTAGCCTGAAATTGTCCCATAGCTTCTGTCTGTGTTAAACTTCCCTCATACCCTATCGGATATATAGGATAAGGCAAGGGTGCGTGTATAGGATTTATATTCTTTTTTTCCATATTACCATATCGCCATAAATAAATTTCCCATTTCTTCGGATATCATTTGTAGGATATTTATTATGTTCTCCCTTTCTTCTTTAATTATTGATGCATAAGAGGTGCTATTCATTTTACCACTAACATGCTCGTTATTATTTGTGTTAGTCGTATTTATGTTATCGTTAGAGGTAGACGATTTGTTATAGTTTTCGGACGAGGTTGTAGGTGTTGCGGGTGAGTTATCGTCATAACCTCTACCATAGTTTTTTGTTTCTGCACCCCCATTTGAAATTATACTTCCCTTGTACGTTTCGTCTGAATTTCCCTCAAATGTTCTTACATAATCAGTCGGCTGTAAAACATTGTAACTTAATTGAGTCGTATTATACATCTCAATATAGTACGGCATAATATCTCTCAACCTTTGCTTAACAGCAGCTTTAAATCTTCCCATAGTGTTAAAGCCAATTTCTCGGAAATAATAATCTTCAAGAATATGTTTACATATTTCCTCTTTACCGCCATCCCACACAGGGAAGTCAAAGTCAAAGAATTTACTCCAAGAGGCATCAATTATCTTGTCAATATTTTCCTCGCCCAAAATCTCATCAGGGTTTGTTAGCCCGCACAGAGAGTATAATATTGACCTAAGCTCGATAGTATATATAGCCATTAAATCACCTCAATGTTATTGCTTCGTTATCAATGTCATTTTTCTTAGCTTCATATGCCTGTTCAACATCATTGATAACCAACGTGCGCGGCACTTCGGAATAGAATGCAACAGTTGAATCAAACTCGAACAGTTCATTCATAGCAATGCATCCATTTTTTCTTGCAGCATATCGTGAATATCTTGCGGCTTCTATTGCACCACCCTTAAACTCAAAAGCTGCACTTATCTCTCTTTCTCTCTTTTCGTAGCTGTGAGAGGCAATACCAAAATATTGGAGTGCGTCATCCCAACAAGAATGGATTTGGTCGAGCAGAGAATCGCACAAATATGGTGCTTCGGTTTTTAAAACGGTTAAGGGTTTAAATTTATCTTTAACACCCAAAATCAATCTTTCACCTGTTCGCACTCTTCTAAACTGTGCCTTTACACTTTCTTTTTCCGAATCGTCACACTCGACTACAAACGGAGTTCGCTGTGCTTCAAGGTTAGTATTGTAAATATCCTCGAGTGTTGCCAACTTTTGTGAATAAAATTTGATGCCTATCGTAGACGGTTGACGTAGTAAGTTGTTATAAATTATAACACTGTTAGTCTCGTCAAGGTCTGTTTTAAGATAGCCGTTTTTTCCGTAGGCGGTTCGTTTAATTGGTTCGCCGTATTGGTCGAGACCGCCACCATAATTAAATGGTAGAGCAAGATATCCGAGAACATCATCATAGAATATAATTACTGCACCATATCGCAAGAGACATGTTTCCATGAATCTAACATCAATTGACGGAGGTAAGCCCTCCCATCTAAAAGATGATACAGCGATATCAAATAAGCGATTGTAATACAAACCCTGAATCATATTTACTTCTTCAAAATATGCTTGACCGTCTCTTATTTCTCTGCGGTTAAACGGTGTTTCCAAATCGTTGTGTATCATTCTTATGTAACATCCTCCTCGTAATAGAACCCTGTGTTTAGGAACATATTTAATGACTTCATTTCATCCTCTGTACCAGGAATATCCACGCTTGCGTCTTTCATCAATATGTATCCTGGTATCGTGGATATTTTTTTAGAATTACATACGGGATATCCCATGCTTGTTGCATCAATATTGCTTACATTTTTAAAAATGCTCCACTGCATAATTGAGTTGTATAATCTCGCACGTGAGCCACTGGAACTAATTGTAGTATTATATGTTGCAGCCGTACCCGCAGCGTTACCTATACCTGAAATGACCCCCGTTGATGCCATACTTGCACCACTTAATATTGTTCCCACAGATAGTGGATTTAAACCACCGCTCGTTGCTGCCATAGCAGCACCCGCACCAATCGTTAAAACACCCAATGCTGTGTTAATCATACTACCTGTGTGCTGTACTGCTGATATCCCACCTGTCGACGCAACACCCGAAATACTGCCACCAATACCAAGACACCCATCATAAGTATATAATCCTGCCGGAAAGCCCAATGCATATTGTATATTACCTTGAATTAAATCCATCTGTGCTGCCACACTACAACTATATGTATCTCCGATAAATTCGTCTGAATTCATTTTCAATACACCAACACCAGGTAAATTTATGAAATGCTGTGTATATGGCTCATAAGCCGTGTACTTTAAAGTTTTTTTCTGCGGGTGTGAGCCAAACTTAATTGTTGCATCAAATTTTTGCGTGACTGTTGTTAATGCATTAAGTTGTGTGTTAGGACGATGAAAACCGTTATAATATATCTCACCGACAGCCTTTAAACCAGTAAGAGCGAACGGAACAACCGACAATGATTTTATCATATTCAACGGTTGTAAGACGCTCATCTCTTCGGGTGTAGCATCCACATATTCTGACCCTGAAACTTTTTCCCAACCGCCAGATATATAACGTAACATGTTAGAAACGGCTGACTCTGACCCCGCAAAGTAAGTTAACCCACCGAACGATGGCGCGTCACAATGGCAGTTGCAACCGAATATATATGTTGGTGAATACTCAAAAAGCACCTTAACCGCATCTCCTGAACTTGTTAATTGATTAACAGTGCGAAATGTGTCCTCAATCATGCTGTCGTTAGCTGCACTTGCGCGTACCACAAACCCCGTATAATTGCCTATTGCCGTCTTGTACGTTCCCAAAACATCACATTTAAGGTTTAAAATAAACATCCCATTGTCCCAAGAGATATTGTTAATGAAATAATATCTATTAAATCTCGGGATATAAGCATAGTTATACTCCAATACACCCTCACCAATGTTTTCATTATACACACCACCATCTCCCCCGTATTGGTTGCGGTCAAATGACATTTCCAATACGGGTGCGATGATGGAAGATGGCGAGCGTAGATAACAAGTATGTACTTCCCAAAGCAAACCCTCAGTTCCATTTACAGGTGTTCTTGTAGAATTTACTTTTTTGGTAAAATTATAAAAGTAAACATTAAAATTTGTCGCTGCCATCTTTATCTCCTTAGACTATGGTGAGTGTAGCTGTTGCGGTTTTCGTCTTGTTAAAGGTTGAAATAGCCTTTATCTTCACGGTAGGTGCGCTCTTATTTGTGGTCGTAACAAAGCCCGATGCTGTTACAGTTGTGTTAGTGTCATCGCTTTCCCATGTTACAGTCTGCGGCGCGAATCCTGCTGTGACTACATTTGCCTCAATCTGAATCGTGTCACCACGGTTGAGCGATGCCGTAGAGGGTGTAACACTTACACTTGTAATGCTCGGTGAAGTTGTGCCAAAAGCGACACAGTTCTGAAAAGGCGATGTAGACAGCATCTGTCTATTATGGAGCGTATACTGATACGAGCGTCTCTTGCTAATCTTCTGTGAATCCATATCGAATGCTGAATCATATACCATGAACCAATCCTTAGCCATAAGCACAGCACCGATGTTATTGAGCGCGGTTAGATTATCGGTGCTAATCTCGACATAATCAGTGATAATTTTTGCGAGTCTTTCCTGATTGAGAGAACCGAAAGAATCAATAAGCACTCTATGACCCTCAAACTCAGCCTTATCCATGTTGAACGACTGCGCGAGTACATCAACATCTGTTGCTGCGTCATATTCAGCGGTCATAATAATGTACTGTTCGTCCTTTGCGCAGTGGTTGAGAACCCCTGCACGATTGTACTCAGTTTTAGGGAACATAAAATTGTTTGATATTCCCTTAATTGTTTTAACAGACTGTCTCGATGCATCCTCTGTGGTAGTTCCCTGAATACCTATCGTCTTTATATTTCCACTGAGAAGATTGATTGCTATGAGGTACTTCATTTTCTGTTCATCGTCATAAGCAGCAGAGTCATACATGCGTCTAATAACTCTCTCGATAAAGTCGTACTGCTCATCCCAAGAGAGGAATGCGCTATCAAGTGCCGTAGGAGAAATATCGACCTGATAAATAATATCAGAATTTACCACATGATATGCTGCCTGAATATCAGGCGGCACAACATCCCAAAGATTATTTGTCTTAGCGTCAAACTGAAACGGCTCTGCAAGACCCTGAAAAATTTCACCAACGGTCTTGCCATAAGGCAACATACCACGCTTACCAAACGCGAGATGGTTCTCCATCATACGTGCGCTATATTCATAACGTACGAATCGCCCAATCAGATCTATGTATTCATTATACAAAAATGGATAATCGCGCATTGTAGAACCGATATTAAGTATAGAATCCTGAGCGGGATAGGCAACAGGGATATAATTTCGATACTCAATAGACGCACTATTTCTTATAGCGTTCAGTGCCTGTACAGCAATATTTGTTTTATTATTCATTTTTTTAACCCCTCCAATTTATATCTTCAATTTTAATTTCATCTGCGCCCTTTGTTTCGTTCGAGTCACCGTCAGAGGATTCACCCTCAAAAAACCTCGAGCGATATTTTTCGCGCCACATTTTATCGTTTTCCTCATACTTTTTCTGCCACTCATCATTCTCGGCGGAGGAAACGTCCGAGAATGAATCGGTAAAATCCTCTATAAATGTGAGTGCCTCGTCATCGTTGCGTTCACCAACAAGCGTTTTCACCTGTTCGAGCATTTCATCATAATTCTTTTTCATTTAGATAACTCCTTCATTATTTTTACCAAGTCTTTTGTGTCCAAATACCCGTCCGAATTTGCATCGTACTCAATTTTATATTCACCGTTGCTTATAGCCTTCATTGCCTTAATTAAATCTTTAATGTTAAAAGTATATCCGTTGAGTCGTTTATTTTTTATCTCCTCGGGATAATCTACATAGCAATAATTCGCATCAAAGCGTTTTCCATCAATATCCCAATGCGATGTGAACTGCCAAAGCCCACAATCAAACGGAGGTTCATCGGCACGGTCTACCCAACAAGCTGTCCAACATGCGAACCTTTCTTTAATCGGTGCAAGTTTATTTCTAAAAACGCTTGCCGAGGCATACACACCAACAAAGAATCCAAGCTGTTCCATTCTTCTACATGCTGTCGATACAATCTCATCGAGTCTATCAGCATTCAACATTTCGCCCTCGACATCAAAGAAAACAGGAAAGTCAAATTTCTTTCCTTCGCACAGTGATGCGAAAAATTCAGCCTGTTCAATTGCGTCGTGTTCATCGTATGCATTCATGTAGAAATAGCAACCAACATTAAGACCCTCCCTAATGCAACCATTGTACATCTGTTCAAATTTTACGTCTTGATAAAGCCCACCATCTGCACCACCTGCCTTTAAAATCACAAAATCAAAACCTGCTGTTCTAATTCTGTGCGGGTCAATTGTATTCCAATGTGAGATATCAAGACCTATCGAGATTGCTTTGCTCATTTACATCCATCCTTTCTATAAGTTTTGTCAAAGCTATTGTGTTATTGTTAATAGCAGTTGTAAGATTTTTCATTTCCTCTTTATGGTCCGAACGCTCCTTATCAAGCAACCAAAACATAGCGATAAGCAGCGCAACAGGTACACCAAGCTGTGAAATAAAATCCGCGATTGCGCTTATATCCATATCATTCACCTCCTCTCGCCATTATCTTTTGACATATCAATTATAACATATTTTTATTCTTAATACAAGTCTTTTTAATTAACATAAAGTTAACTTATTGTTAATATTAAAGACTTTATTTTTTAATGTTTATGTGGTATTATTATATCAGAGGTGAAAACATGGCTTTTTATGATGGCACTAAACTTTTGAGTCTTAAAGATATCAACGGAGAAACACCGCAGTTTTATCTCTGCACGACTAACCGCACAGGTGGAAAGACAACATATTTTTCAAGACTGTTAATAAATCGTTTTCTGAAAACAGGGAAAAAATTTGTTATTTTGTATCGTTTTTCTTATGAACTCGGCAATTGCGGCGAACAATTTTTTAATGACATACACGATTTATTTTTCCCCGAACATCAATTAACATCTCTTGCTAAGTGCAAGGGTAAATATTATGAACTCTTACTTGATAATGCTGTATGCGGCTATGCGCTTGCAATAAATAACGCTGAATTTTACAAACGTCGCAGCCATTTATTTAACACAGTTGAAACAATTTTCTTCGATGAGTTTCAAAGCGAAACAGGAAAATATTGCGCGAATGAAATACGTAAATTTAAAAGTATAATTGTTTCTATCTGTCGCGGACAGGGTAAGCAATATAGATATGTTCCTGTGTATATGTGTGGTAACATGATAACCATTTTGAATCCATACTTTACAAGCATGGGAATAGCCGACCGAATTAGAGATAACACAAATTTTTTGCGCGGTAATGGTTACGTTCTCGAACAGGGTTTTATTGACTCTGCCGCCGATGCACAAAAGGCTTCTGCGCTATTTTCAGCGTTTTCGGGTGATGAACAATTTAATAATTATAGCACACAGAAAACTTATCTCAACGACAACATGGCACTTATCGAAAGACCAAAAGGCAACGGCAATTATATTGCAACCATTGTGTACAAAGATAAAAACTATTCTATAACAGAATATCCCGAATTAGGTGTTGTATATTGTGGTACGCATGTTGATTTGACATACCCATTTAAAGTGTGCCTATCATCGGAAGATATGGACGTTAATTATGTTATACTTAAAAGGTGTTCAACCTTTGTAAACACAATGAGATACTATTTTGACCACGGATGTTTCCGATTTAAAAATTTGGAATGCAAGGAAGTTATATTAAAAGCATTGACATATTAAGGATATCTGTATACGCTATATGCACTGTGATGGCAGATAGCACATGTTAACTCATGCTGCCCGTCTTTCAAGTTGCTGCTTGCTTTGCGTAACCGTATGCTTTAGATATTAACGGGAGAGTTAAATCTCCCGTTTTATTTTATCATCTCGAATGTTGTCGGCACAAGAATTACACCACCGTTAATTCTTTTAGCCATCAATTTTCCAGGTATTACTAAACCCTCCTTAAAATCTGATATGTCATATTTTTTAGCCGTCAAGAATTTATAAGCCTCAACATCCTCAATCTCTTTTTGTTCGTCAAATTTTATGTCATGGTACTTGTCGTATATCTCTCCTTTAAGACCGAGTTCAAATAATTTTTTGGCTTCCTCAGGCAAACCCGCGCATTTTACTAAATAATGTTTATCTTGCTCCGATAGAAAAATACCATCCTCTGCTATTACATGCTCTATGTATGTTTTGGCTCTGCTGAAAAAACCCTTATCCCACCGTGTTTCCTCTTTCCAACAACAAAAATTTGATGGGTGTACAGTGATGGAAGTTAAATCTTTGCCATCATCGAGACAGTGAATACTGTCGGTATCTGCGTAAACAAAAACGTCATAATTACACTGTGCCGCTCTTATTGTAAAGTCTCGCGCATAGGAGGTAATTGCTGCACCAACGGGGATATAACCCGCCTTTTTTTCTTTAGCGTATATGTCAACAAATTTAACAACACCGTCATCTATATATGCCCACTTGAACGATGAGTCTTGTGACGTTGCCATTTTGCCGTACAAATTATTTAAAAATAACTTAGCTATTTGCCTCCTTGCTCCCTTACTTGTAATTTTTATGTTACGATACTTTTCGATGTACTTGTCAAATATACCAATCTCTGTGTCAAAATAGCATAAGTCTAAAATTTCAAAATCCACTAACTCATAAAACTCTGCGAATCTCTCAAAGTCAGTACATGTTAAAGTCATAGTAACTCTTGTATCTGCTATCGAACCATCCTCATCAATGTAGTGACTAAAATATTCATTATCAATATTTATATCAGACGTTTCGAGACACTGTGTAGACGGATAAAAACTTGAACCTTTTATTTGAATAAAGGGTAAGTAATTTTGCTTTAAATAAAAACGTGTCTTTACTCGAATAAAATAATATTTATTCTTTACCATGGGAATATCGCGCACATCGGACAACCCAAATTCATTTTTCCAAAAGTGTGGTTTTCCAACAGGGTATCTACATCCTGATTCGCTTGACATGACCGATGGATAAAGTGAATTAACATCATAAGTTCTTCCTCGTCCTTGCGTTTTTCCTGCTCTGTCTTTTTTGACATAACACCATCCTCCTTTATATGCTTTTCTAATATATTCCCCCGCATTTGGCGAACCGTATTTATGTTCGTCTAACTTAATTTTATACACATCGGGGAAAAAGATATCATAATCTTCCTTTCCATATATTTTTTTAAACTCATGCATGCAACATGAACCTATTGTCATATTATTATGACCCTCGTTGAACATTATTTCTAATGCTTCTTTTAGCACTAAAACATCGTTCTTAATATATTCTTTCTCGTCATCAGATATCTCACATCCCGCATACCGATATCCGCTATACTCCATCTCGAGTTTTTTGTGCTTAGTGTCAAAGTCTTTACCTAATTTTCTGAGAGCAAAGGGCAAGAGTTTATAAGAGTCAAAGATGGTTATGGTGTGCGAACGTGATTTTAACGTGATAGAATACCATTGACCCATACGCGATATTATATATTTAAATGTTTTATTCTTCATTTTAGAGTCTTGTTCCCATCGAATATATAAACCACTTGTGGATTTTAATTCGTCTATTGAGTTTGGTATAACCGACTCAGAAGTTACAGCGGGTTTCCATTCAGATGATTTTAATAGATAGTCAATAATAAAACTGCCGTCAAACTTTAAATTGTGATAATAAATTCTGATAGATTTATTCAACGAGATAAAATAATCTAACTGCTCTTTTAATGAGTTAAACACATGAACATCCTCTGTATATAACTCGACACATGCCGCTGCCCAAACCTCTGTATTCTCCTGCCCGTCATATACAGTTGTCTCTGTATCTGCTGCAAAGCATGATATGTTTCTCATTAGATATCCTCCAAACTATTGTTAAAATCATCAGGATTTACTTTAACATATTTTGACAACTCGCGCTGAAATGCGTTGGAAAATTCTGCATACCCTTGTATAGTGTCCATATTATACAACAGGTCAAAATTTATCGGGTGTCCTGACCGCTCCATGTTAACAATTACTCGCGCGGCAATACCGTCTCCATATTTATCCCTCACATCGTCAATATATTTTCGCACCACCATAGCAGCACTGTCCATATGTTTATCATGCCCGCGCCACCTTATCGAGCCCAACTTATCGAGATTATCATAGGTTGCAGACAACACCGTTTCGCTCCAATCGGGCATTGACCTTTGTCGCTTAGTTCTTATCCCACGTAATGTCGCATAGGCTCTCTCTATTTTTCTGCCCTCTGTTCCCGAGACAACCTCTCCTGTATCAGGGTTAAGCAAATATAATGACTGTGAGTAAAGATATTCGGGTGTCAATTGCTCGAGATATTCTATTGCTTCATTCGGGTCTGCGACGTTTTGTCTGTTGGTATATTTATATATCTCGTCAGAGAACCTATAACCGCGCGCCTCCGCTGCTCTCAAAAATCTCCTACGTTTTGCAGCAATTTTTGTATACTCTTTCCATTTATCGTTGTTCGCCATAACATCACCTCATTATTTGTGGTGCATTAGGGAGAGAATATTGTCTCCCCCCACTTACAACACCATAATATAATTATATTATCGAGCAAGTTATAAAATCTTTTCCCGAATAGTTCTTAGAGGGCTTGCGATATACCTTAATCTCGAATGCTTCATCACCCATCTCATCGGCTATATCAATAAAGGACGAGTAAAACGAGTCACTGCCTGTGATATACTTAGTACCATCTGCGTCAACAATAATATACTGCGCATAATCTTCATCGTCCTTTGAATATTCGTTATGCACATCGAGCACAGCATAAAACTCGGGCTTGATAGTTACCTCACCATCGGTTGTTGCTGAATCAAGCGATACGCAATCGCTTGTATCTTTAAGCATTATTCTCTCTCTTGCTGAAAGATTGTCGAGAGACGCATATCTGATTGTTACCTTGTAACCCTCCATTAGTTTCTACCTCCTACATTGATAACTTCTGAATGCTCAATGAATGTATCAACTGTCATTCCTCTAAGCTCTGTTTCTGTGTTTACGACTTCAACATTGACAACTGTGTTGTCTCCTCTTTTGCGCAGCAGCTTCATTATAGCGGGTGCGTCAATCTTGCCCGCAAATGACATTGTGTCATGCACAAGTGTGTTGTTGTCAAGGTCTGCCCTTACAACATCTGCCGTAGTGATAGTAAAAGTACGTGTTACCATTTTTAATCTCCTATGGTAATAATTATAAATTCTCCCACGCTGAATCGAACAGCGTTTAGCACCTGCGGGAGTATATGTAAGGGGAATTTAATCCCCTGATTTACGATGAAGAAAATAGACTCGTTCGCCGCATGAGTTTTCACCCTTTACCACCTCAAAAGATTCTATATCGTGAGGTTCTATTGCTCTCAAAGACCTACCATGCGCATACAGCAATGATATTATTGCGCTTTTTAGTTCTTTGTTTTCGCGCTTTAGCCTTGTACATTCTCGCAAATACTCAACGCCTTTATTGAATAATTCATAATATTTTTTCTCGTCAATCATATTAGGTCTCCTTTTTCCTCAAACATTTCGTTTAATCTATCGTTTAATTTTTTTATTAGTTCTTGTTTAGCGTTTTGTGCAATTACGTTACACGGATAATGATATAAAACAATTTCTGCAATAGTAACATAATTTGATAGAGTGGTTAATTCGCAAGTGCCTGAATCACCAACAATATAAGTCATTAAATCTTGCAAGCAAGTGTTTGACATAATTTTCCTCCTACCCGTTTAGCCGATAGTGCAGCATAATATATAATATCTGTTAATCAAGTTCGTTGAATAGTTCTAACAATTCGTCATTTTCGTATATTTCATTTATATATGCTCGATTTTCGTTCATCTCATAAATTATATCATCATCCAAACAAGCACTATAATCTTTTATATCAGATGAAATAAAATTGCCGAGACCGTTATAACAAATATATTTTCGATTTGGATTAAATTCTGAATAGCTTTTATTTCCGTAACTATCTGTTGTATAGGAATCTGCATCAAAACCATAATATATTTTCAATGCAATTTCGGTTGAAGTCAATCCAAAACATATCTCATCGAACTCGTCTATACTATAATAACGTTCGCCGTTTAAATATCCGTTGTAGTCATCAAGTTGTTCGATGCAGGTGTTAAAAATCTCGGGATTGTTCTCAAAATATTCATAGATTCTATTTATTATATATTTGCTCATTATTTTACCTCCCCTGTATATACATTATACTCTAAATTATTGCCCGCTATTTTCTTAACTGTTTGATAGTTTACTGCGGGTAGATATTCTTTTAGAAAATTGCTAATGTGTCTACGTGTAGTCATTGAATACAATCCCGTACAAATTAACACGCCCGTAAATGAATTAAAAATAATTACATCTGTGTCATAAGAGCGCAGTATTATTTGTTCGCCGTCATCTATAACACAGCATTGTGCGTGCGGGTGGTCTTTAAGTTTGCGAATACTTGTCATGTTTGTTACCTCTCTTTTCTTTGTGATTCTATTATAGCACATAATCACAAATATGTCAATTAAGATTTTGTAAACGATATATTAAATGTTTATGAATTGGGTAAAAAACGAAAACGCTATTTTAAAGGGTGTACCCTCTCTATTTAGTATATCGTTTTTTGTTGCACTATAACGCATAATTATGCGTTATAAATTTTCGCGCCCTATAAGAGGACGAAACCATAATTTGGTAATACAAAATATGGAAATACATAATTTGTTAATACAAAATATGGAAATACATAATTTGGTAATACAAAATATGGAAAACATATGCCCGTGTAGCCGATAGCACAGCTTGGAAAAAATTAGAAATCGGTCTTTTCATAATCTTTAAGCCACCAAAGGGCGCGCCCCTCGTTACAGAGGTCAAGACCCTTGTCATAAGGGCAACCTTTATTAAACGCACAATATTTGCAGTTATTTGCAGTATTAATAATTTTTGCGATGGTGTTTAATTGCTGCCCAATTGGGAGCGCATGGAATTTGTCAATTCTTGTCATGTTTATACCTCTCTTTTTTCTCTTGAGGCTCTCGCCTCTTTACTGTCATTATTATAACATAAACAGCGCAACAAATCTATATATATTTTGTAAATAAAATATTAAATAAATATAAATACGTACAAGCAAAAAATTTTAACAGTTATTACAAATTTGTAAAAAGATGGGGAAATGGTGGATTGAATTCCCTACAG
>ULLC01034283.1_pt1 | contig 13973 bp, 10 predicted proteins | sample 1951301 | NCBI WGS metagenome assembly ULLC01 (sample SAMEA4835515, study PRJEB28245) | human gut metagenome | biome: gut microbiome; material: fecal sample | place: Denmark | collected 2008 | reverse complement strand
TAGCGAGTTCGAGCCTCGTCATCCGCTCCATTCTCTTAATGCCAATTAAATTTAATTGGCATTTTTTTGACAGAGAGAGCGTACAATTCAATACGGCGCCATAGCCAAGTGGTAAGGCAGAGGTCTGCAAAACCTCGATGCCCCAGTTCAAATCTGGGTGGCGCCTCCAAAAATAAGAGCACTTGCTTTTGCAAGTGCTCTTATTTTTGGAAATGAAGCGCTCTTCGAGCATGAAAAATGAAGAGCAGTGCTGCCGCATGAAGTATGCCTGCGGCAAATGAATATCCGGTGCTTCACTTAATGTCCGGTGTTCCGGACGCTTCATGCAATTTATCGCATTTCATGTCCGCGAAGCGGACACTTCATTTGCAGATATAAAAATTGTAATGTATGTTAAAATCGGAGGGATAAAAGTGCGGGAAGATAAGCTTTCGGCTCAGTCAATGGACTTTGCTGTGATGATAATCCAACTTGTAAAACAGCTCAAGTCTGCTCATGAGTCAATAATTTCGAACCAAATAGGTCGCTCGGGAACAAGCATCGGCGCGAATATCAGAGAAGCGCGGTATGCCCATGGAAAGGCAGATTTTATATCAAAACTCCAAATTGCGCTCAAAGAAGCGAACGAAACAGGCTATTGGATAGAGCTTTTATACAGAACCGATTATATAAGCGAAGATCAATACAAAGCCCTCGACTCAGCCTGTACCAGCATACGGGTGCTCCTCATCTCCTCTATCAACACCGCAAAGCAAAATGCGCAGTAAAACGAAAGGGTGATTCTATGACAACGGAATGGGAAAAATTATATGCCGCCGCGCTTGCTGTCGCAGTGCCGAAAGTGATATCGGAACAAATGTGTTCCGGCGGGGTGGGCGCCGCCGTGCTGACCGATAAAGGGAATGTGTATACGGGCGTGTGTATCGACACCGATTGCTCGCTGGGTATGTGCGCGGAGCGAAACGCGCTGTCGACGATGATATCTTACGGGGAGTATGCCGCAAGAAAAGTCGTTGCAGTAACAAAAATGGGAGAGATTTTGCCCCCGTGCGGAGCTTGCCGTGAGTTTATGATGCAGCTCGGCAGCCCGGAGGATACAGAAATCCTCGTTAATTCCGATACCGCCGTGACTTTAAAGGAGCTCATGCCGTACCCATATTAAAAATAGTCATAAAAAGCCTCCGCAAGCCTTGTCGCTCGCGGAGGCTTTCGTTATTTATCCTCTTTTCCCTTGCTCTCTTCAAGCAGCCTGTCGATGTCTGCGGGCGTGAACACATATTTCTTGTCGCAGAACTGGCAGCAGACCTCGGTCTTTTCGTCCTCCTTGAGCTTTTCAAGCTCGTCTCTGCCCATGCTTATCAGCGCGCGGGAGACGCGCTCGCGCGAGCAGTCGCATCTGTACTCCGGCTCCGAGGTGTCGAGCACGTCGAGCTTGAAAGCGGGGAGCACGGTGCGGCAGATGGTCTCGGGGGAGAGCCCCTTGTCGAGCATTGTCGTCACAGGATCAATGTCGCTGATGCACTTCTCGACCTTGTCTATAATCGTGTCGTCGGCGGTCGGGAGCAGCTGGATTATGAATCCTCCCGCTTTTCTTATCGTGAGATCGGGGTTGACGAGTACGCCCAAAGCGCAGACGGTCGGTATCTGCTCGCTCGTCGCGAAATAATTCGTGATGTCCTCAGCGATTTCGCCGCTGACTATCGGCACCTGACCGACATAAGGCACTTTAAGCCCGAGGTCTTTTATAACGGTCAAAAAGCCGTCCTTGCCGACTGCGCCGGAAACATCCAATTTGCCCTTGTCGTTGAGCGGCAGCTCAACAACGGAGTTCACAGCGTATCCTCTGACGTTGCCGTGGCTGTCCGACGCCGCGAGCACAGTGCCCGCAGGACCGTTTCCGTTTATCCTGAGCGTGACGGAATCATCCGCTCCTTTGAGCGCGCTGCCCATGAGGCTCGCCGCCGTCAGCAGCCTGCCGAGAGCCGCCGAAACAACGGCGGATGTGCCGTGAATTTTCTGCGCCCTGTTTACTATATCCGTTGTGTCGGTAGCCATAACGGTCAGCGTGCCGTCCTCGGAAATGCAGCGTATAAGCTTGCCCATATTTTTGTCCTCCTGTTATTTCCTGCGCCTCGCGGCAATAACCGCGCGCTCGGAATCTTCTCTGACGGGTTCATTTGTCATGCCGTCATATATGTTTTCAATGTCAAAGCCCGCGTCGCCGAGCCATTTTGAAAGTTCGTCGAGGCTATATGCGCGCTCGCTGAAATCTTCGCTCGTGCGCTCGTATGTCCCGTCCTCGTTTTCCTCGAAAAAGTCGAGCATGATGTCCACCGTGTCCGTCTCATCGTCGAGGCTGTTCTGCCAGACGCAGAAAACATCCGGGTATTCGTAGACAAACGAGTTGTCTGCGAGAATCTCGCGGTGCTTGTATATCGTGTTCACATCGAATATGAACATCCCGCCCGGGCGGATGAATGTGCCGAGTCGGCGGAATGTCTCTCTGACATCATCGGGTTCGGTCAGATGATTGATGCTGTCGAGCGTGCAGAGCGCGGCGTCGATTTTTCCGAAAAGGTCGAGAGCCTGCATCTGCTGGCATAGAAACAGAATATTCTGCCCCTTCTCAAAAGCCCTGTTCTGAGCCTGGGAAAGCATATCGGGGCTTGAGTCAACGCCGATCATGTCGTATCCGCGCGCGGATATCAGCGAAGTCAGGGTGCCCGTGCCGCAGGCGAGGTCGAGAACCGTTCCGCTTTTTATCCCATATGAAAGCAGAAGAGCAGAAAAATGCTCTGCTCTTCTCTCATAATCAACATTTTGCGTCAGCTCGTCATAAAAACGGGCAAAGAATGAATATTCGCTCATTATCAGTCTTTCTTCTCGGCCTCTGCGGCGTCGATGCGCTCGAATATCTTCTCGTATCCGTCGCAGCCGTAGTTGAGCGAGCGGTTGACGCGGCTTATCGTGGCGGTGCTTGCGCCGGTCTTGCTGACTATCTCGCTGTAAACCTGCTTGTCGCTGAGCATCTTCGCAACAACTATGCGCTGCGAAAGAGCCTTGAGCTCGGTCACGGTGCAGAGATCCTCAAAAAAATCATAGCACTCGTCGATATTCTCGAGGGCGAGAACCGCTTTGAACAGAAAATCAACGTTGCTGTCTTTCAGCTTGCCGTTCATCAAAGTTACTCCTTTTCGCGGTCATATTGGGTTTGACTCCGCGTACATGTATATATTTTAGCACACTAAAATTTGAAAGTAAAGAGCAAAAATCAAAGCGTCTGAGTTTCGACGGAATTTATAACGACATCCTCGAGCGGCTTGTCCGAGGAATCGCGGTCAACCGAGGCTATCGCGTCGACAACGTCCATGCCCTCGAACACCTGACCGAACACGGTGTGTCTGAAATCGAGCCACGGAGTTCCGCCGACTGCCTTGTAGTCTTCAATAGACTCGTCCGTGAACATATCGGGCAGGCGCTCCATCTGCGGGATAAAACGCTCGTCAACCGACGGAGCCTGAACGATAAAGAACTGGCTTCCGTTCGTGTTCGGGCCTGCATTCGCCATGCACAGCGCACCTCTGAGGTTGTGGTAGTCGCGGCTGAACTCGTCCTTGAACGGTCTGCCCCAGATGCTCTCGCCGCCGATACCCTTGCCGAGCGGGTCGCCGCCCTGGATCATGAAATCCGGGATAACGCGGTGGAAGATAACTCCGTCATAGTAGCCGTTGTCCGCATGGGTTGTGAAGTTTTCGACCGCCTTGGGCGCGGCGTCGGGGAAGAGGACGACTTTTATGTCGCCCTTGTTTGTCTTTATCGTTGCAACGGTGTCGCCCGCTGCAGGCTGTCTTAACTGCTTGCTCATTTTATTTCCTCCGTGGATTCGTTTTTCTGTGCGGGTTTATAGAGCTTGGCGAGTCCGCCTTCGCTCGTCTCGCGGTATATTTTTGAAAGATCCTTGCCCGTCTGATACATCGTCTCGACTATCAGATCGAACGATATCTTTCTTGTGTATGTCAAAAAGTTTGCAAGGCTCACTGCGTTTATCGCCCTCATCGCGGCGACTGCGTTGCGCTCGATGCAGGGCACCTGAACGAGCCCCATGACGGGGTCGCAGGTGAGCCCGAGATGGTGTTCCATTGCGACTTCTGCGGCGTATTCAATCTGATCCGTGTCCATGCCGTAGAGCTCCGCGAGCGCCGCTGACGCCATTGAACATGCCGAGCCTATCTCCGCCTGGCATCCGCACTCCGCGCCGCTTATCGAAGCGTTCGTCTTTATAACGTTGCCGATGATTCCGGCGGTCGCAATGGCTCTGCGTATTTCATTTTCGGAGAATCCGCGCCTGTCCGCCGTGTATCGCAAAACTGCGGGCAGAACTCCGCACGCGCCGCAGGTCGGGGCTGTTACTATCTCGCCGCAGGAGGCGTTCTCTTCGCTGACTGCGTAGGCGTAGGCGCAAACGAGCCTGTTCTCGCGCGTCTCCGGGCTCTCGTCCATGTGGCGGCGGCTGTTGAGCATATGCGCCTTTCTCATTATGCCGAGCCCGCCGGGCAGCTCGCCCTCGGCGGCAAGTCCGCGCTTGATGCAGCTGTTCATGACGATCCACACGCGGTCGAGATAATGCCAGATTCCTTTGCCCTCGAATCTTTCAACCAAGTCGGGGATTCGGATATTTTCTTTCTTGCAGTATTCTTTTATCTCTGCGAAATTCTTGAACGGGTAGACTTCGGGCGGCTCTGCATCTTTTCTGCCCTCAATTTCTATCGCACCGCCGCCGACGCTGCAGACTCTGCGCTTGCCGATGATGTTTCCGTCCTTGTCGAACGCCGCGAAGTCGAGCGTGTTGGGGTGGGGGATGTCGGTCGTCGTCATGTCGAATTTTATGTCGAGCACGCGGGGCGCGAAGGTCTCGCGCAGAACTCTGTCCGTGCCGTGACCTTTTCCTGTCTTTGCGAGAGAGCCGTAGAGAACCGCTTCATATCTGTCCGCCGACGGGAACTCGTTTATAAACATCTTGGCGGCGGACTCGGGTCCCATGGTGTGCGAGCTTGACGGGCCGCGTCCGATTCTGTAAATTTCTTTGATAGATTTCATTTGCCTCTCCTGTAAGCCGTTGAAATATGTTGCCTCATACATTGTTAAGTATATCACATAATATTTCCAAACTCAACAAGTTGCGGCAAAAAGACCGTTGACAAAAAATAACCGGGTGTTATAATTGCTTCATCACGGTTTGGGAGAGAGTCATGGAACAGCGCAAGGACAAAGAAAAAATACTTTCGGCGGGCACGTTGATTTTTATTGCCTGCTGGGCGGCTTATTGTGCCTCGTATCTCGGCAGAATAAACTATACCGCCGCGCTCACCGCGATAGTCGCGGACGGCGTGTTTTCGAAGCCTCACGCCGGGCTTATCGGTACTGTCTACTTCTTCTGCTACGGAGCGGGTCAGATATTCAGTGGAATCCTCGGCGACCGAGTGTCTCCCTATAAAATGATAGGCGCAGGGCTCGCCGGGACGGTGTGCGCCAATATTATAATGCCGCTGTGCTCGTCGAGCTATATCACCATGAGCATTATCTGGGGACTTAACGGAATAGTTCAGTCCATGCTCTGGACGCCCGTGCTCTATATAATAGCCACCGTCCTGCCGGAGGAGCAGCGCAGCCGCGCGTGTCTGCACATAGCGTCATCGTTCCCGATAGGCAGCCTGCTCTCCTATGTGATATCTGCGGCGGCGATAAAATTCGCGTCGTGGCATTTTGCGTTTTATATCCCCGCCGGAATAATAACCTGCGTGCTGGTCTTTTGGTGCATATGCGCGAAAAAGACCTCGAAAATCCTCGGAAAAGGGGAGAAGCCGTCGCTTCCCGTCCATGAGAATACTGGCGAAAAAATCTCTCTCGGCAAGCTCTTTATGATTTCCGGCGCGTCGGTCATATGCGTCGGCGTGCTCGTCCAGGGTATGCTGAAGGACGGAGTCAGCTCGTGGGTGCCCACGCTTATTACCGAAAAATATGACGTCTCCGCCTCGTTTTCGCTGCTGCTGTCGGCGATTATGCCGATAATCAATCTCAGCGGCGCGTGGATAGGAACGAAGCTTTATGAGAAGGTGTTCAGGCTCAACGAGGCCGCAACGTCGGCGTTCGGCTTCGCCATGACGCTGATACCGCTGACGGGCATAGTCTTTGTCGGCAAATATCCTATCGCCATTTGCGTGATACTCCTGGCGCTGTTTACTACAATAATAGCCGCCATGAACCATCTGCTTATGACGCTCATACCGGTGCACTTTGCGAAATTCGGGCGCGCATCGACGGTCGGCGGGATATTCAACTGCTGCACATATATAGGCAGCGCGATATCGACCTACGGCTTCGGCGCAGTGTCCGAAAAATTCGGCTGGACTGCGACGGTTATTTTCTGGATAATCCTCGGCGTGATAGGCGTCGCGGCGTGTGCCCTGCCGATGCGCCGCTACGCAAGATTTGCCAACGGGAGCGATAAGGCGTAAGTCAACAGCTTTTCTTGATAAAAAATCACAATATCCTATAAAGCGTGTCAAAAAACAGCACGAAGCGCAAAAAAATTAAAATTAGGTATTGCAAAACCCGGAATCTTATGTTATTATAATGTGCGTTCGGTGAGAGCCGACAAATTGGCCCGGTAGCTCAGTTGGTTAGAGCGCTAGCCTGTCACGCTAGAGGTCGACGGTTCGAGACCGTTCCGGGTCGCCATTCGCTGCTATGGCTCAGGTGGCAGAGCACATCCTTGGTAAGGATGAGGTCACCAGTTCGAATCTGGTTAGCAGCTCCATAAAGATCCCCGAAATCAAACGGTTTCGGGGATTTTTACTTTTATAATCGCAGAAACGGCATATAAAAAACAGCTCCGAGGCAACGGCTTCGGAGCTTATTTGCTTTTATCCGTCTCGTCCGGCTCATGGTGCATTATTCCGTCGACATCGCAGTTCAAAATATTGCACAGGTCATTTAACGTCACGGTGCTTATCGGCTTGTTATGCTTGAGACGGTCTATGAGACTGCGGCTGATGTTGAAATCCCTTATCAGCTTGTATGTCGTCATCCCTCTGTCTTTCATGGTTTTGTAAAACGGCTCATAAGTAATCACAAAATCACCTCAACGCCATTTTAATTTATGCTCAATATGTTGACAATTGTCTATATATAGAGTATAAATATATACGACATCGAAAGCACATGAAACGCCGATCGACAGCGAATAATATTGAAATAAAGAATTTAAGATGGTTATTTATCCTCAAAACCCGTCAATTATACTAAGTATATTGTATTTTTCTGACAGAGTGCTAATATATGATTGAGAGAATTCTGCCAAAGAGGCATAAAGCACAACCGAGGCATAAAACGGCACTGCCGTAAAAAATAATGCGTAAAAACAAAACGGAGGTAAAAAACAATGAAAACAAAGCGAAAAAATATTTTTAAGTCGCTTTTGGCGCTGACCCTTGCACTCATCATGGTGCTCGGCGTCGCGCCGATAAGCGAGCTTGCCGGCGTTGATTGGGCAAGACTTTTCGCACCCAAAGCCGAGGCGGCAGGGAAAACATACAAGGTTGGCGACATTGTCTCCTTCGGCTCTTATCCACAGTCCCGCATCACGGACAGTGCCACAGTCTCCGCCCTTGATAAAATCTCGAAAAACTGGGTCAGCTACGGTTATTACAGCGGTGACGGCAACATAGGCTCTATGGTTCAGGGCGATTGGATGAAATATGCCGACATAACCTACAACGGAGCAAAATACCGCGCTGTTATTTTTACGCAGTACAGACCGTATTGTACAGATGGCTCGTCTTCTTCAAGCCATACACATCAGGACGAAAACGGTTATACTCCAAACAATATATACTATTTCAAATATGAGCCTCTGAAGTGGCGCGTCCTCGACCCCTCAACTGGTTTTGTTCTTTGTGAGAGCATAATTGACTCTCAGGCTTACAGCAACACGATATATGAGTACGGCACAGATGAAAATGGCACAGCCCACTGGAACGACGCGGGGCATACCCACTATGCCAACGACTATGCAACGAGCAGTATCAGAGCGTGGCTCAACGATGATTTCTATAACACCGCGTTTTCCTCCTCGCAGAAGGCGAGCATTTTGACCTCCGAATTAGATAATAAAGCATATTCGACTTCTTACAGCGAATATGACAGCAAGACCACATACGACAAGGTTTTCCTGCTCTCTTATAGCGAGATGCAGAACACCGCATACGGATTTTCTTCAAACTCCGCCCGTCAGGCGAAGGGCACAGATTATGCAAAATGTCAGGGCTTGTGGGTAGGGTCACCGAACGAATGTTCGTATCAGCGCTTGCGGTCTGCCGGCGACTTTTCCCGCTTTACGTGCAGTGTCAGCACCGTTGGCGAACTCAACTACCACTACATCTGGCTTGTTAGTGATACGGATCACGGAGTTCGTCCTGCTTTAAAAATTTCAAATCTGGCATCTGGAACCTTTGAACCCGGCAGCAATGCTCCCTTCAACCAGCCGACCTACATCGCCGATATCTGGAGCGGAAACAGAGAAGAAAAAACTCCCGAACATGAGCAGCTTTCATGGTATTACAACGGTTATAAGCCCATAACGAGAACTATAGTCGAAGAGATGGGCGATACGGCTTTTAAATTTTGGGACGGCGTTAAATGCGTTTCCAATCCCGCGAATGGGGCTGAAATTGCGCTCAAAAAGGAAAAGCAGCGCGAGCTGATTATCTTTGACGCAATAAGGGATGTTCTCGGCAGCCCGGAGTTCAGTGATATTATTTCGACTTCTGCCGCGAGCGATCTTGTGGGCTGGACTAAATCTCTCAACAGCGCGGCAAAAAAGATATACGGCGCAGAGGGCATAAAAACCTTTGAAGATTTTTACAATAAGTACGGCAAGGATAATTCGAGCGGAAAGAAAAAGACAAAGGCACTTGTTGAGGCAGCATATGCGGATTACCGGCAGGATGTCGGTGCGGTAAACTGTCTTAGCGATCTTCTGACATGCGTCGATTCGGTGCTGAAAATTGCAAAGTCGTCGAAAGAAGTAATAAATGCTTTTGTCAACTGCATGATGGTCGCGAGAATGCGCGAAAGCCTGAAAGCCGTTATTGACGAGATGTACGCTCAGTCGACCGATTCGGATATGCGCACGGCGCTCAGCAACGTCAAAAATTATTGCGTGAGCGAGATGAATGCCCTCAGCGGCACTATGGTAAGATCGGTGGCGGGAATCGGCGTGACCGTTCTGAAAGAGTTTGTAGGCGATTTTTGGGGCGACCTGGCGGATATGGTTCCGATAGCCGGACCGATTATCAAAGGAGTTCAAATCGGTGCGGCGGTAGGCGAGGGCATCTGCAATATGCTTTTCTCAACCGGAAACACGCGCGACAATTACTATCTTGCCAAGAGCACGGTCGAGTTTGTTGACATAGCGAGAAAAGCGTCGCTGTCCCTCCAGAAAAAGTATTCGGCAAACAAAACCACAGAGGCGGCGAATGCGTATATAGATTCCGTCAGACTCTATATCTCTGTTCTCAATCTCGATGCCGAAAACGGCCGCAAGTTCTGCAAAACCGCTTGCAACGACGGACTCATAAACGGCGTTTCAAACTGGATTAACGGCGGAAATGCGAAGTACGACGAGATAGAACGCTGCACCAACAGCATACAGAAGAGCAACAAAGAGTTTATAGATCTTATCTCGATATCCTGGATTTTTGCAGACAATTATCTGAAAACCGATTATCCGGAGATGTATGATACACTCTGCCAGAATATTTTGACCAGCCCGAAATATGCCAGCACGATAACGCAGGTAAAAATCGATTTAAGCGGCAAAGCTACAGTGTACTTCGATGTTCCTTCGTATGCGGCAGGGTTTAAGCCGGTCAGCGGTGTTCAGGTACAGTATAAGAAAAACAACGGCAGCTACAGTATGCTTGCCAATTTGGCAAATCCGTATGCAAAGTCCGCTTCGCACTCGATAACTCTCAGCAACAGCGATACATATACCTACAGGGTCAGAACATATGCAAAGCTGACGACCGGAAAGATAGAATATTCCGATTGGAGCGAAGAGTATACCACTTTGGCGAATCCCGCCGAAACGCCTGAGATATATTGCAAGGTCGGCGCAATCGGAGTGGATGTGAGAGTTAAGAATAACTACTTCTTGAGCACCGGATTCAATGAATCGCAAAGCGGCGTAGTGACCACTGTTGAGATATACAGACGCAGACAGGGTGAGAGCGGAAAGAAACTGATAGGGACTATTTCAGATGTTGACAGAGTAAATCTGTTTACCGATAAAAATCCCGGAACAACAAAGTGCTATTATTCTGCAAGAACTGTTGTCAGATACAACGGAAAAACATATTACAGTAAGTATTCTCAGGAAGTATGCACGATAATGTCCGGCAATATCCCGAAAGATCCGAGGCTTGATATCAACATCAGAGCCAACAGCAGCTCGCCGAAGACCAGAGCGGTTACTTACGCAGATGCTGCGAACGGCTTCAGTATAGAACTGGCTTGGGATAAAATAGACGGAATTTCGACATACGAGGTGTACAGAAAACTCGATGAAGCAAAATTATATGTTTATATCGGAAAAACCGATTCCGGTAACACTTCGTTTGTTGACAACACTGTTTCGGAAGCCGGAAGATACGACTATATTATTAAGTTCTATCAGGATATAGGTGGCGAAAAGGTACTTTGCGGAGAGAGCCAAAGCGCGTCGGTTCTCGTTGAGCGTGTAGCGCAGCAGACCGAGACGGTGGAAATCAAGAAAGGAAAAACTGCGACGATTTCAATCAATTCCGGCAACCTTTCCGACGGCTCGACCGTTTCGTGGTCGACTTCATCCGACTGTATCACTCTCACTCCGTCCGAAGACGGAACGTCATGTGAAGTTAAGGCTAATTCCAAGGGCAGCGCAACTGTAACCGTTACGATAACGCACGCTGACGGTTCAACTGTTTCCGATACTTTTGAAATTGAGGCAAAGAGCAAGGGCATTTTTGCAACAATCTTTGATATCATCCTCGCTCCCTTCCGCGCGATAATCAACCTCTTCAAAAAGCTTTTCGGTAAATAAGCTTACTCCCTATCCCCGCCAAGCAGACCATCCCTTTCAAAAAATAAATTAACTTCCCGGCGGGGAATTCGCGGGGCGGCGTCCGGTTTGCGCGCCGCTCCTTTTGATACCGAAAACTGCACATTTCTTATAGCTGCCGTCGGGCTTTTGTCCGGCGGTTCGCTTTTTGTCTGCATTTATGACCTAACTCGCCGCCGCATTTCTGCAATTTTTGAGCACCTTGCCCTTTTTTTAAAATCTATGGATTTAACTTCCGCTTTGTGCTAAAATGCCTTTTGTGTGCAATTCTCTGTTGGGGGAACGAAAATGAAAAGGATAGGATATAAACATACCGTTGCGGCGAGCTTTACGGCGTTCGTCGTTCAGGCGGTCGTCAACAATTTCGCGCCGCTGCTGTTTTTGACCTTTCAGGCGCAGTACGGCATAGAGCTCTCGAAAATAACCGTTTTAATCACCGCGAACTTCTTTATTCAGATATTTGTCGATCTGACCGCGGTGCTGTTCGTTGACCGCATCGGCTACCGCGCCTCGACCGTGCTCGCCCATGCGATGTGCGCGACGGGTCTTATTTTCATGACGATTCTGCCGGAGATACTGCCCTCGGCCTTTGCGGGGCTTCGCGTCTCCGTGTTCTGCTACGCAGTCGGAGCGGGTCTTTTGGATATCACGATAAATCCGATAGTCAACTCCTGCCCGTCAACAAATTCCAATCAGCTGCTCTGCCTGCTCCATTCGTTCTATTGCTGGGGCAGCGTCGCGGCGGTCGGCATATCCACTCTGTTCTTCGCCCTGTTCTCGACGGATAATTGGAAGATAATGTCGCTTGTCTGGGCGATACTCCCGATAGTCAACGCCGTTATGTTCGCCCGCGTGCCCATAGCGCCCGTTGTCGGCGAGGATGAGGAAAAGCTGTCAATAAAGGATATGCTCAAGACCAAGGCGTTTTGGATATTCATGGTGCTCATACTCTGCGCAGGCTCGAGCGAGCAGGCGGTCAGCCAGTGGGCTTCGACCTTCGCCGAAAAGGCGCTCGGGCTCACAAAGACCGTCGGCGACCTCGCAGGCCCGATGCTCTTCTCGATTCTTATGGGCGTGTCGCGCTTTATGTACGGCAAGTTCGGCAACAGAATAAATCTCGATTCAATGATGCTCCTGAGCGGCTGCGTCTGCACGGCTTCTTATTTTCTCATTTCGCTGACCTCTTCGCCCATTCTCGGGCTCGTCGGCGTTGCCGTGTGCGGACTTTCCGCCGGTATCCTCTGGCCGGGCACGATAGGCAAGATGTCCTCGGCGCTCCACGGCGGCGGAACGGCGATGTATGCTATTCTCTGCCTCGGCGGCGATATCGGCTGCTCGGCGGGTCCGACCTTTGCCGGAATGATGGCGAGCTTCTTCGGCGATGATCTCAAAAAAGGCATACTCTGCGCCGTCATATTCCCGCTGACTCTGTCGGTGATAATGCTCGTGCGCGAGTTCATTATTCCGCGCCGCAGAAAGAAGGCGGCTTCATGAAGAAAAACTATAAATCGACCGTCAACGCCTGCTTCGCGGGCTATGTCGTCCAGGCGATAGTCAACAACTTTGTTCCGCTGCTGTTTCTGACTTTTAACAAGAGCTACGGCATCGAGCTTTCAAAGATAACCGCGCTGATAACCGTCAATTTTATTCTCCAGCTTTGCATCGACTTTCTCTCCGCGTTCTTTATAGATAAGATAGGCTACCGCGCGGCGGCAATTATGGCTCATGTGTTCGCGGCGGCGGGACTTGTTTCATTGACCGTTTTGCCGGAGATTCTGCCCTCGCCGTTTGTCGGTCTGCTCATTTCCGTTGTGCTATACGCTGTCGGCGGCGGATTGCTCGAAGTTATAGTCAGCCCGATAGTCGAGGCGTGCCCGACGGATAACAAAGAGAAGATGATGAGCCTGCTCCACTCGTTCTATTGTTGGGGCAGCGTCGCTGTCGTCGGCATTTCAACGCTCTATTTCTCGATATTCACAACGGCTAACTGGAAGTATCTCGCCCTTATCTGGGCAGTCGTGCCGATAGTCAACGCCCTGAACTTTATCCGCGTCCCGATAGCCCCGCTTATCGAAGAAGGGGATACGGGGCTCTCTTTTAAACAACTGCTCGGCAACAGGATGTTCTGGATATTCATGCTGCTGATACTTTGCTCCGGTGCGAGCGAGCAGGCGGTCAGCCAGTGGGCTTCGACCTTTGCGGAAAAGGGTCTCGGCGTCTCAAAGACAGTCGGCGACCTCGCCGGCCCCATGCTCTTCTCCGTGCTTATGGGCGTGTCGCGTATGATATACGGCAAATTCGGCGACAAAATCGATCTCGACGGCATGATGATTTTCAGCGGCGCGCTGTGCATGGCGTCTTATCTGCTCATTGCGCTCAGCTCCTCCGCTGTGCTCGGGCTTGTCGGAGTCGCGATGTGCGGCTTCTCGGTCGGCATCATGTGGCCGGGAACGTTCAGCAAGGCGTCCGCGGGGATAAAGGGCGGCGGAACGGCGATGTTCGCTCTTCTGGCGCTCGGCGGCGATCTCGGCTGTTCTTCCGGACCCACTTTTGCCGGAATGATGGCGAGCGCATTCGGCGACGATCTCAAAAAAGGCATACTCTGCGCCATATTTTTTCCGGCGCTTTTAACCGTGCTGACAATTTTTACAAAACGCAGAAAAGCGAAAAATTGATATCAAAAAGCGGCAGAATACGGATGATAAACCCGTGTTCCGCCGCTTTAATTTGTTTTTGCGGTTTACATTTGCAGAAATAGCTGATAAGATATATCTGTGAGATTTTGGCTTTCTTTGAGTCTCATTAACAGGAAATC
>ULLC01030460.1_pt1 | contig 14240 bp, 8 predicted proteins | sample 1951301 | NCBI WGS metagenome assembly ULLC01 (sample SAMEA4835515, study PRJEB28245) | human gut metagenome | biome: gut microbiome; material: fecal sample | place: Denmark | collected 2008 | reverse complement strand
TTGCACCACAGATTACACAGATGGGCACAGATTATATTCTTTTATTCAATAGGGTTTTATGCAACAAGTCTCATCCATGCTGCAAAGCTTACTTCGCCTCATCGTCATGCGTAAAGGGAATGAAGTATGTTATCAGCAGCGACGGTACGGCGGCCAACAGCACGTAAGTGAAGAACTTCTCGTACCCCAACAAATCACTGAAGAAACCGCTCATCATCCCCGGAAGCATCACTCCCAAATTCATGATGCCGGAAGCAAAGGCGTAGTGTGACATCTGATGCTTGCCGGGAGCAATCTGCTGCATCATGAACAACGTCAGCCCCACGAAGCCGAAGCCGTAGCCGAAATACTCCGCCACGATGCCCGCACCTATCAGATAAAGGTTCTCCGGTTGATAAATGGCGAGTAGCGTGTAGGCCACGAACGGAAAGTTGAACACGATGCAGAGCGAAAACAGCGTCTTCTTCAGCCCTCGCTTCGACACGTAGATGCCTGCCAACAAGGAGCCCAGCACAAAAGCTGCCGAACCGAAGACGCCGTTCAACGTACCGATTTCAGTAAGCGAAAGTCCCAATCCCCCCACCTCGCGCGAGGAGCGCAGGAAGAGCGGCGCAATCTTCATCACAAACCCTTCGGCAAAGCGGTAGAGGATAATGAAGCAAATGTAATAGAAGATGTGGCGCTTTGTGAAGAAATTCCTTATCACCTCCCACAGTTCCCGCATCACCTCCGCGCCCGAACGCTTGGTGTCCTGCCGCTTCTGCGTGCACGGCAACATCCGTGAATGATAGCCCCCCAACAGCAGTAGCAACACGGCAATGACGATAAAGATAATCATCCACGCTTCCTTATAAGCAGACATGTTCTCCTGCATAGAACGGCCTTCCATCGCCCCGAAACTCTGGGCCAGCATACCCGCCATCGCCACCAGTCCGCCGTTCGCCACCAATTTGGCGATGTTGTAGAAAGCCCCCTGCACACCGATGTACTTGGCTTGGTCGGCAGGTGACAGCTCCGCCATATACACGCCATCGCAGGCTATATCGTGCGTGGCTCCGCTGAAAGCGATGACTGCCATTGTCGAAATACTAATGGCAAAAAAGTAATCGAACTTCAACGAAAAAGCCACCAGTCCGAACAGCAATCCGCTCAACAACTGGGTGATGACCACAAAGAACTTCTTTGTGCGATACATCTCCAGGAACGGACTCCAAAGGAACTTCAACGTCCAGGGCATCATGATGATAGAAGTCCAGAAGGCAATCTGCGTGTCGGATATGCCCAAATCCTTGAACATGAACGTAGAGACCAGGTTGACTGCAATGAAAGGCAGCCCCATGGCAAAATAAACGGAAGGCACCCAGAAAACCGGGTTACGGTAATTATTGTGATTCATAACTAATCGCACGCTATCAATTGTTTGTCTTTACCGGCTTGTCGCCCATTACCAACTCCAAAGTGCCACCGTCCGTTATGTCCTGATGCGTAAAGAACGGGCGTACCAATTCCTCACCGTTCAACAACATCTTCTGAACATACTTGTTCGTACGACTGTTGTCCGTGGCCACCACCGTGAATTTCTTTCCATCCTTAAGGTTCACTGTCGCCTTGTCGAACAACGGACGACCGATGGAATAGAGCGGACGGCCCGGGCAAACCTGGTAGAAGCCCATGGCATTCAGTACATACCATGCCGACATCTGCCCACAGTCTTCATTACCCGAAAGCCCGTTCGGATTGTTGAAATAAAGCGTCTGCAGTACCTCGTCCGCCAACTCCTGCGTGCGCCAGGGTTGGCCCACATAGTTGTAGAAGTGGATGATATGGTGACTCGGCTCGTTACCATGGGCATACTGCCCTATCAGACCGGAAATGTCGGCAGACACTAATTCACCTTCCAGTGAAGAATCGGCCACGAACAGCGAGTCCAACTTACCGATAAAAGCTTCACGGCCTCCCATCAGTTCCACCAGTCCCTCCACATCGTGAGGAACAAACCAGGTCCATTGCCAGGCAGTCCCCTCACAATAGTCATCACTGCGATGGTTGGAAGAGCGGGGATTGAACGGCGTACGCCAATTGCCTTTGCTATCCAGTCCACGCATGAAACGGGTAACCGGATCGAAATAGTTCTGATAACTCTTGCCGAAATCAGCATACTTCCGTTGGTTCAGCGTGTCGCCCAGCTCACCGGCCAGCACAGAGATGCACCAGTCATCGTAGGCATACTCCAAGGCCTTAGCTACTGCTTCATTATCCTTGTCGCAAGGCACGTAACCGACCTTGTTCTTCCAATATTTGGCCTGCGGCATCAAATGAGGCAACACCAAAGGATGGGTGATAATACCAGTAGTGTCATACTCCGCCACACGCAGGCAAGCGCGGTATGCCTCCTGTACATCAAAGTCGCGATAGCCCTTCATATAGGCATCTGCCACAAGGGAGGCAGCATGATAGCCTATCATCGTGCCCGTATAGTTGCCCGCCAATTCCCACATGGGAAATACGCCGCCTTCGCGCTCCTTCTGGATGAGCGAGCGGATGAAGGCTTGGTTCAAGTCCGGATTGATGATCGTCATCAACGGGTGGTAGGCACGGAACGTGTCCCACAAGGAGAAAATGGTATAGACGGGCTCTTCCACGCTGCCCTGATGCACTTTCAAATCCATGCCAAAATAACGCCCGTCGGCATCGGCAAACAGATTGGGCTGCATACCCGTATGATAAAGCGCCGTATAGAACATGGTACGCAGGTCTTCATCCTCCGTCTCGATGTCTATCTTGGCAAGGTATTCGTTCCATGATTGGCGGGCTGCCCGACGCACTCCGTCAAAATCCCATCCGGGTATCTCCGCTTCCACATTCCGGCGGGCACCGTCCATATCCACGGCTGAAACACCCACCTTCACCATCACCTGCTCATCCTTCTCCGTCTGGAATTGCAACAGCACCTTGGCGGTGGGCAGCAGCGGTTCCCCTTCGTCCAATGCCATGGAATCGGTCACCATTGTATAAGTAAACGGTTTGGAGAACTTGGCATAGAAGTTTATGTATTGATCGAAAGCCCAGTAAACGGTTTTCTTATGTCCGCGGATTTCTGTATCACTGATGACTTCCAGCTCCATCTCTTCATTCTTCTGACGCTGGAGGCTGTAGTCAAGGTCAAGGATAAATCCCGCTTTCCCAGACTTGGGAAACGTGTAGCGATGAATGGCGGCGCGCTTGGTAGAGGTCAACTCGGCTTGTACGCCATAACGGTCGAGGAATACGGAATAATATCCCGGTTCTGCCTTCTCCCGCCCGTGCGAGAAAGGCGAGGCGTATGCCATCTGCTGGCTCTTCTTCCCCATCGCATGATAGTCCTGACGGCCCACGGTGGGCATCAGCAGCACATCGCCATAATCACCGCAACCCGTTCCACTGAGGTGCGTGTGCGAGAATCCGTTAATGGTGGAATCGGCATAGTAATAACCGGAACAAGCATCCCACTGATAGATGCGCGTGTCGGGGCTCGGCTGAATCATCCCGTTGGGCACCACTGCGCCCGGATAGGTATGTCCGTGCCCACCCGTACCGATAAACGGATTTACGTAAGATGCATAGTCTTCCCCTGAAGAAGCCGGAGTACAGTTGCATACCGCCATGCCCAACCACAAGAGACATCCGGCTTGCCATGCAATAGATTTCATGTTTTTCATCCTAAATTTAAGTTTATTGAGACACATTCTTTTGCCTTTCATTGGTTAATAAAACAATTCACTCGGCAAAAACACTAATACTGCAGATTATTTTTTAATTTTAATTAGCAGAATAGAAGGATAATGAATAAAGACATGTCGGTAAAAGAAAGAATGCAAGTTCTTGTAATTGGTAGTTGCAAGAACTTGCATTCATATCCAAACCGGAATCCTGCTATTTAATAGTTATCGGTTCATCCAATTCCACGATGCCGAGGTCTTTATCGCCTCCATTCACCAATCCGTCCATTCCATGACCGGAAGCATCTTTCACTTTCCACGTCTCTCCGTCTTGGAACTGGTCGGTTCCGTTCAACTTATAATAAGCAGCAAGGCCTTCCGATTTCGGGTCAACCGTAATCATGTTTTCCTTGATTTGACTCTCCGTGCGCGACACATTCCAAAGTCTGACTTCGCTCATGCGACCATAGAACGGACGTTCGCCCCACATGAATCCGGCCACCTTACCGATAAAGAAGTCGCCCTTACCGAAATCGAAGCTCGGAATATCCCAAACCGCTTCGGAAGCTTTTTCTCCATTGATGAAGATGGCAGTCTTGCCGGTAGGCTGATTGTAAGTGAACGCCACGTGATACCATTTCCCGGTTCCCAAAGCCTGAGAAACGCTGTATTCCGATTTGCCCGCAATCTGCAAATGGTCTTTCTCCAGCAAAGGTGCATCACCGATACGGAAAATCAGAGTTCCCTCGCATCCCATAACAGTATTGTTGTTTCCAAAGAAATCAATATAAATCAATGCTTCGTAAGTAACGGATGTGAATTGGGTACCGGGAAGTAAAGGTATCCTCACATAATTGTCATACACACGAGCCACCTTCATAATCCGCACGGGCTTGTGGAGGATAAAATAAACCACATCTCCCCCTTGGGAAACCGGTAGAGAAGCAGACCGTACACGCACCGGAAGCAGATAAGACTTACCTTCTTCCACCTTATCCAACTTAGAGAATTTCACCGATACCGATCCGGCATACACCTCTCCGGAAGGAACAGTGGCAACAGCATTTCCCAAATCTACGGCAGTAGCATCGAACATCTCATATTCCGTTCCATACTTTTTGTTATAAGCCTCAATTACAGAAGCATCGGCCACTTCATAAGACACCTCTACCTGCGAAGCACACAAGGATGACACACGTGCCCGCAACTCATGGGTCATCGCTTCGCCCTCTTCCACCTCTATCCGGTACTCCCTTTCTTCAAAATAGACCTTAGGTTCCAGCAAATCACTTTCGCTATCATTGCAACTGACCGACAGCATGGCTATGAAGCAAAACACCATATATTTCAACAAATATTTATTCATATCTTTCATATTCTAAAATTTGATTCACTACTTATTTTTTCCTTTGCTTTCTTTCCATTCGTTGAACACACGCTGATTAATCTGTATGGCTTGACGCATCCATTTATAATCGGGTGCATTGTCATAGTCATTATCAAAGCGATAAGCTCCCACACCGCCTTTATACCCTTCTTCCGGCATCCAGGCGGCCTGTTTCAACAATTTCCCTCCATTGGAAGCAAACGATTCGAAGTTCTCCGTGACAATGAGTTTCTCATTGATATTGCCAGGCGAATGCAAATAAGGAGAAGCGTGCCCATACGCCTGAGTTATCCAGTAATCCACATAATCTTCTATCTCAGGCAAGAAATCATTGATATGCCCGTCGATGCATAGCAGTTTATGCCCTTTGTTCTCCGGGTCGCTCTTAGGACCGATGTATTTGCCCAACTCTTTCACCACGAAACCGATGTTACGGCTGCTGATAGTGCCGTCGGAATCATTGAAACCGCTACCCGGTTCCCAGTCGATATCATATCCGTCCCACTCGCCGGTCACCAACGAGTCACAGATGGCTTTGGCAAATTTGGAAAGAGCCCGTTCCAGCTCTTCCTTGTTGTTCAAGTCATGCGAAGTAAACCCCCAGAAGTCCCAGCGAGCAAACTTTCTTTCTTCTGTCAGCCTGGCTTCGCTCCAACCCTCTTCTATGGCTTTTTTTTCCACTTCATCGTATGCCGAAGTAGGGGTGCGCCCTTTGCCTAAGTGTGAAAGCAGGCAGACTTCCAATAACCTGATGCCTTTCACTTTTTGCACAAACTCCTTGTCTTTCTTCTGCGCCTCAGTGATTTCATAACGTCCCGGGGCACCGCTCCACATAGATATGATATCCATACTATCGGGCACAGAAGTGAGATAACCCCTCCGCATGGCTCCCGTCGGCGCCCAGTTGGAAAACCAGCCGAACGCAACAGGGCGGCCATAATTCTTGGCGGTTTCTTTATACGCGCGCAAGTCGGCATAGTACGCTTCGCTCTCCACGTCATCTTTGGTATTGTTACCACCGATATGATCTATCTCAATGCTCTCAATATCCGTGCAGGCAGTAGCCATCAAACCAAGCAACGGAACAATATATAATAATTTCTTCAAATTTTTCATATTTTTCTTATTTCTAACGTAAGACATCGTTTATCACTTGCAATCCCACCACAGACGGGTAGAAGATTTGTCTTCACCACCCTTCCCATTATTGAGCAACTTCAGGATGGCCTGATAGTTGGCCTCGTCCTCCGTTGTCTGATGGAAACTGGTCGGATAAATCATTCGGCGCACTCCTTTTTCAATGGTGGCTCCTTGGAACGAACCTCTGTTTGCCATCACCGGATTCAGGTCGGGATAGCCAGTTCTTCTCCACTCCGTCCAAGCCTCTTGACCGTTGGGAAAGAGCGCAAGCCACTTCTGGATAATAATCTTCTCCAGTTTTTCTTCCCGGCTGCCTTCAAACTTGGCTGTAACGGCACGAGGGGCGGAAAAACTGCAAGAGTAAGAACCACCGAACTCATGCTTGATTGGTACATTGCCGGAGTTCATGTAATCATCTACCGAAGCTGTCACCCCGTTTTCCTGGAACGACATTCCAATACCTTGCTTGTAGAGCTCGTCGGCATTACCGAATTCACCTCCCCACACCAAAGCAGCTTCAGCACGTAAGAAATAGACTTCGGAAGCACGCATCCAATAGGTCGGAGTGTCACCTTTTATATTCGGCTTTGAGAATGTCGTATAGACATCGTTCTGCCCGTAAAGATGCCCGGCAGGAATGGCTTGATATTTCTTGCCATCGAATGCCAACTGTCCCAAAGTACATTTGCCATCCACCGGTTTGAAGTAAGCGCTCAGACGTGGGTCTTCGTAACCCATCAGATAAGAGAACATGGACGACCCCATGCGCGATTCATTGTACTGCTCGGCCAGCCACTCGATGTTGTTGCGGAAAGTGATGCCCGCACCCGAACTCATCTGCGCCTCTTCGTCTTTGGAGGTCATCACTCCGATGGAGTGTTTCACGGCCAAAGCCGCATACCGCTTTGCCAGTTCGGCATCGGCAAAACGTACGCGCATCGCCAGACGGAGCATCAGCGAATTGGCATACTTCACCCATTTCCTAGAGTCACCCGCATAAACCGCATCATAATCTCCCATAATGGTCACCCCATCATCCGCTTTCTTGGTCAAAACCTCCACAGCATCGGCCAAGTCTTTGAACATGGCAGCATATATGTCCTTCTCCAAGTCGAAAGGAATGTTCATCGTAGCATCGGCCGCATGTGAATAAGGCATCGGTCCGAAACTCTCCAACGCCTTGTGCCAAGCCGAAATCTTCAATACTTGTGCCAAAGCAAAGACTTCGGGAGTGTCATTCTTTTCAGAAGCGGCTTTCAATTTTTTCCACGGGTCGAGTGCATTGGTATAAGAACGTGCATAAGTTCCCTTAATCCATCCGTCAATCAAATAATAACTGGTATTGTTGTTACCACCGTTCCAAGAGTTGTTTTGTGAGAAGAATCCACTCCAGCAGTCGGCAGACAGATGATAGTCGGTCTGGTACATGTTGATGATGTCCGTATCGTCGGCTTGTGTCCCTACCGGGAAGACGGTCTGTTCCATCGTTGTCACCAATCCTCCGACGGCAACACCGTCCATGGCTTCTTCCTTCTCGTTCATTTCAGCCCAATTGGTATTGATTTCCTCGTAATCGCAGGATGCCAACAATGCCAGGGCACATATTCCCGCTAAAAGCTTATATTGATTTATCTTTTTCATATTAAAAGTCGGTCTGTTATAATTTGAATTTAATACCAAAGCCAAAGCTACGTACACTTGGCTGCATAAAGTAATCGTTGCCTTGTCCGTAGGTGGCGGTAGAGGGAGTCAGTTCGGGGTCGAACGGAGCCTCGCAGTACAACATCCAGGGATTGTTGGCAATGAAGGAAACCGTCACGTCCTTCAGTACGTTGCCAAACCAGCGGTTGGGCATGGTGTAGCTGAGTGTCAACTCCTGCAAACGGATGTTGGTAGCGCTGTAGACATAGTAGCCGGAGGTCTCGTAACCTCCTGTACCAATCATCTGGTAGTAGGTCTTTGCATCTACCCTGCCCTGTCCCGGCAATAATGCACCGCCATTGTCACGTGCCTCGGCCGAACGCTTCGACACGCCGAAACGGTCGAGCAATGCTTCGGTAGAGGAGGTAACCACACCTCCGAAACGTCCGTTGAGCAGGAAGCTGAGTCCGAGTCCTTTGTACGACAAGGAGTTGTTCCATCCCATATTGAAGTCGGGGGAAGTCTTGCCCAAATAGACGGGCTTACCGCTATTATCCAGTTCAAACGTACCGTCACTCTTTATCTCTACATAACCCTGATGATCTTTCTTCAAGAAGGTATTGGCGTAAATGTCGTGAATGCTGCCACCTTTCCTCAAAATGATACGTCCACCATCTTTCACAACTTCAGAAATCTGGATGGGATCGTCCAACAAATCAGTATGGTAACCATCCACCATTTCTTTAATTCTGTTGACGTTACGCGAAAATGTCAATGTGGAGGAGAATGCCAGTCCGTTCTTCAGCTTGTCATTGTAACCCAAAGAGGCTTCCCATCCGCGGTTCTCCACATTACCGGCCTGCAAGTAAATCTGCTTGTAACCGGTAAATTCAGGCAAGTTACCCAAGAAAGTCTGGTTCTTGGTATTGGAATGGTAGTAAGTGACTTCTGCACTCAACTTGTTCCACAAACGCAAACTTAAACCGAATTCATACGAACGGGTACGCTCTGCCTTGAAGTCGGTAAACGGATAGATATAGGTAGGCTTCACCGTACCGCCGTCAATGGGAGTTGTCACCGTACCGGGAGTCAGACCGGAACGGGAAATTGGAGCGCCCACTTCGGTAAAGGAACCACGTACCTTCAAGTAAGAAATGAACCGGGGCAAATCTACCATTTCGGAAATGATGGCCGACAAACCTACGGAAGGATAGAAGAAGGACTCTTCGTCGGTGTTCACCAGACGGGAGTTCCAGTCGTTACGTCCGGTCAGCGTCAAGTAAAGCATACTCTTCCAGCCTAATTCCACATTGGCAAAGACGGCATGGTTGCGCACGCGGCTATCACCGCCCTTTTCGGAGACACGTCCATTGGCCGGGTCGATGTTGACTGCCACGAATTTATTGGGCACCAGGCTCAATGTTCCTTTATATCCTCTCTCCAATAGCCAATAGTTAGAATAGCTCCAGCCCAAGTTAGCAGCAATGCTGAAGTCCCGGATATGCTTGTTGACATTCAGCATGAAGTCGGCGTATTCCTGGCGGTCGTTATAGTTGCTGTAGCCATAATGTCCTTTCTTTCCCTCGGCAAACTTTTGGTCGGAAGTGGCGTAAATCTTGCGTTCGAAGAGCACATGCGTATCGTCCATGCGGAAGCGTGCGGCGGCGTTCAGCCAGTCGGTAATCTTGTAGGTCAGCCCCACGTTGAACATGTAGCGGCTCTTCTCGTTGGTAGCCACATTGCGGTAGGCAGTCCAGTAAGGGTTCTGCGAAGCGTAGGTAGGTTCGGACACCGGCCAGTATTGTACGGGAAACTTACGGCTGTCATCATAACGCTCAAAAGTCTTGATGTCTTCAAAGTTTTCTCCCCGCGGGAAGAGGTAGGCGGCCATCACCGGATTCCAGTACTGTCCTTGCGACACCATGTTGCGGTCTTTCTGCTTCACATACGACGCGCCCAGGTCGAGTTGCAGTTTATCCTTGAAGAAGGTGGCAGTGTTGCGGATAGTGAAGTTCAGACGGTCGTAAGAGTTATTGGGCACAATGCCGGCCGAGTTGGTGGACGATACGGACGCGAACGTCTGGTTCTGCTTGGTGCCCGTGGTCAGTGTCAACGAGTTGATGAAGTTGGTTCCGGTATTGAAGAAGTCGTCCTTCGGGTCGTAGGCAGAAGGGGTAGCCAGCTTTTCTCCCCAGCTTTCGTACATGTCCTTCTTATTGCCGTAGGTGTTCTGGAACTCCGGTGTCATGTAGGCTTTGCTAAACTCCGTGGAAGAAGAGAACTGGACGGAAAGTTTTCCTTCCTTGCCTTTTTTGGTAGTAATCAGAATCACCCCGTTGGCGGCGCTACTACCGTACAACGCGGCTGCCGAAGGGCCGCTCAACACGGAGAGGCTTTCGATATCTTCGGGGTTGAAGTCGGCAATGCCTTCCGTTCCGGCCTTGCCCTCACCCATGATACCGCTGTCCGTATTCCCCATATTGGTGTTGAACAAAGGGATACCGTCCACCACGTAGAGCGCATTGTTGTCGCCCTCGATGGACTTGGCTCCACGCATCACCACGCGGGTGGCTCCTCCCACGCCGCTGGCGCTCTTGTTGATGCTTACACCGGCAATCTTTCCGCTCAGCGAGTTCACGAAGTTAGCATCCTTCACACGGACCAGCTCGTCCTGTTTCACCTGCTGCACGTTGTAGCTCAACGCTTTCTCGGCACGCTTGATACCCAGGGCAGTGACCACTACCTCGTTCAGCTTCTGCGAATCTTCTTCCAACAGCACATTCAGGATTCGATCGTCTATTATCTTGATTTCCTTGGTAGTATATCCCACATAAGAGATTTCGAGAACGTCCCCTTTGTTTACCGCCAAGTTGAACTTGCCGTCCAAATCAGTAATGGTACCGGCAATGGTGTTCTTCACCTTCACGTTGACACCAATCAGCGGTTCGCCGGTAGCATCCTTGACCACGCCGTCCACCTTGATTTGGGGTTCTTGTTGCTTTATCTGTTTCGTGGACAAGATTATCTGATTGTCTACCACTGTATAAGTGACATTGGTTCCATGAAACATGTCATCCAGAATCTCTGTAATCTTTCCCGACCGGCTGTTTACCGAAACAATGCGGTCTGCCTGAATCGTCTTGTTATTATAGAGGAACACATAGTCGGAGTTCTCCTCTATCTTATTCAATACATTTTCTATGGAAACACTCGACATAGAAAAGGAGCCTCGCGTCCGCTGGGCGTACCCGTTACTGGCGGGAAGCTGTAATACAACAGCAAAAAGTAGTATTAGACTTATCCTCATAGGTAAAGGAAGTTTAAATTTTAAGGTATATTTAAGGCATAATGCATTAAATGAATGATTATTTTTCATACATTTGCGGTTAACTAAAGTTTATTACTAAATGAACTAAGGTTTGATTCACGGCTTCTTGTCTGCTAAACCAAAATCCGTGAGTCTTTTAATGAGTAGGGAAGAAGGCTGTGGGGACAGTTTTCTTCCTTTTTTGTTTTTACTCTTCTTGTGCTATATCATAGGCTCTTTATGGTTTTAAGGGTTACTAATATAAGTTTACTATAATCCTGGCCTTCGTAAGGGTATCGTCTGCCTGCTGCGCGGCATCTTCCACCCTCCACTTCAAGGCTGCCGACTTTGCCAGATAATCCAAAATCTGCGGCAAGGTCTCTTTGTGGAAAGTAGCCCGGTACTTGTATTCCTTTCCCAACCTATTGTCAAACTCAATATCCACATTGAAATGCCTTGAAAGCCTTTTGAATATCTCTTCCAACGTCGCATTCCTGAAAATCAGCTTTCCGTCTTTCCAAGCCACCTTCTCGTAGACATCCACTTTATTTTTAATCCATTTCCGACTGTTCCGATTGTAAAGCAACTGTTCTCCGGGTAACAATTCCATTGTCTCCCGATTGGGGGTTATCACATTTACCTTACCTTTCTCCAACACCGTACCAATAAGTTCTTCATCCTCGTAGGCAGCCACGTTGAACTTCGTTCCGTATACATATACACTCAATCCATCCGGTGTGTTCACATAAAAAGGACGTTCCTTGTCGGCCTGCACTTCAAAATACGCTTCCCCTTTCAGTTCCACGCTCCGATTGTCTTTCCTGAAAACCATGGGATAACGCAAGGTACTTCCCGCATTGAGCCACGCCACCGAATGGTCAGGAAGCTCATAACGGATGACCGAACCTTTGGCAGCCGTGACTTCGGCGTAGCAGTCTACCGCTTCCGGTCCACTGAAATACAAGTAGCCCAACGTCAGCGAAATCATCAGCAAAGGTAACGTCAAGAACGCGGCATAGCGCATCAAGCTATCATACATCTGCCTACCCCGTTTTTTCCTTATCAACTGCTGTGTCCGTTCAAAAGCTTTGGCCACATCAATTGATTCCATTTCCCGGATATCATCTCCCAATGCTTGTGCTTTCCGAAACAATAAATCCGAATCTAATTTCTCCATAATCTCTAAACCTTATAACCTGTTTATAATTGCAATTACATAGATAATACAATCGGGAAATCAAAAAGGGACAGCTAAAACAAAGTTTTTTTCAATTGGGTGCCTTAATAGCAAAATATTACTTGCCTATTGCCCCAGCTTTGTTCTTTTAAATTTCAAAAAGAACCTTTTATTTGACTTTCTTATTGTATATTTGCCTTCGAAATACTGTAGATATATTATGAAACTATCTCTTAATGAACAAAGCAAGAAACAAGTATTCAAGCAGCTCTACGAGGAGTACTACGCCCCTTTCTGCTTGTATGCCAAGCGTTTTGTTGACAATAAAGAGACTCGCGAAGACATTGTTTCCGAAGTATTCACCTCGCTATGGAACAACATGGACAACTTCGAGATAGACCCGAAAACGATATTGGGTTACCTCAAGATGTGCGTGAGGAACAATTGCCTGAACTACCTGAAGCATCAGGAATATGAATGGAATTATGCGGAAGTCGTCAAGAAAAAAGCCCCTGTCTACGAAACGGAGCCGGACAGTGTATATACCTTAGACGAAATGTACCGGATGCTGTACGGTACCCTGAACAAGCTTCCCGAGAGCTACCGCATTGTCTTCATCGAGAGTTTCTTCAAGGGAAAGACGCATACAGAAATAGCGGAAGAGCTGAACCTTAGTGTGAAGTCAGTCAACCGCTATAAACAAAAAACATTGGAATTTCTGCGCAACGAGCTAAAAGAATACATGCCGTTGCTGCTGCTATTCATTTCCCGATAGGGCTCCACCTTATTAAAGGTATTGCTCGTCTGGGAATCTTGTGAGCATAATAATCCACTTACTCTTCCGGCTTCAACGGTTCACTGCCCATAGTCAGCTCCAACGTACCGCCGTCCACTATATCCTGATGCGTGAAGAACGGAGTCTCCAGCTTCTTGCCATTCAGCACAATGCTCTGCACATACTTGTTGTCGCGGCTGTTGTTGTGGGCTATCACCTTGAACGACTTGCCATCTTTCAGATGAACGGTCGCCTCGTTGAACAACGGACGTCCGATGGAATATACCGGCTTGCCGGGGCATACCTGGTAGAAGCCCATCGCATTCAGTATGTACCATGCAGACATCTGCCCGCAGTCTTCATTGCCCGAAAGCCCGTCCGGGTTGTTGAAGTAAAGCGTATGCAGCACCTCGTCCACAATCTCCTGCGTACGCCAGGGCTGGCCTACGTAATTATAGAGATGGGCAATGTGATGGCTCGGCTCATTACCGTGGGCATACTGGCCTATCAGACCGGAAATATCCACCGAGGTCGATTCACCTTCCAGCTTGGAATCGGCCGTGAACAGAGAATCCAACTTGCCGATGAAGGCGTCGCGTCCTCCCATCAGTTCTACCAATCCGTCTACATCGTGGGGAACAAACCAAGTCCACTGCCAGGCAGTACCTTCGCAATAGTCATCGTTACGGTGATTGGAAGCGCGGGGGTTGAAAGGCGTACGCCAGTTGCCCTCACTGTCCAGTCCACGCATGAAGCGGGTACTCGGGTCGAAGTATACTTTATATCCCTCGGCAAAGGCCGCATACTTGTCGCGGTTGGCTTCGTCGTCCAAGGCACCTGCCAGTACGGAGATGCACCAGTCATCGTAAGCATATTCCAGCGCTTTTGCCACGGACTCATTGTCCTTGTCGCAAGGCACGTAGCCAATCTTGTTCTTCCAGTACTTGGCCTGCGGCATCAGGTGCGGCACAACCAAAGGATGGGTGATAATGCCCGTCGTATCATATTCTGCCGTACGGAGGCAAGCCTTGTAAGCCTCCTGCACGTCGAAGTTACGGTATCCCTTTACATAAGAATCCGCTATGAGGGAGGCTGCATGATAACCAATCATGGTA
>ULLC01011908.1_pt1 | contig 14348 bp, 10 predicted proteins | sample 1951301 | NCBI WGS metagenome assembly ULLC01 (sample SAMEA4835515, study PRJEB28245) | human gut metagenome | biome: gut microbiome; material: fecal sample | place: Denmark | collected 2008 | reverse complement strand
CATTCCTTGCGGTATTAAAAATGGACTGACATGAAGAAAACCATCATCGACCTGTTCGAGAGCTCCGTCGAGAAGTACGGGGCCAAAACCTTCCTGCTCGAGAAGCGCCACCACAAGTTCGAGCCCACGACCTACGCCGAGACGCGCGAACTGGCCCTCGAGACCGGTGCGGGTCTCGCCGCGATCGGCATCCGCCCCAAGGACAAGGTCGCCATCCTGTCGGAGGGGAGCAACGCATGGATCATCTCCGAGCTGGGCCTCTTCTACGCCGGCGCGATCAGCGTGCCGCTGTCGGTCAAGCTCGAGGAGTCGAACGACCTGCTCTTCCGCCTGCGCCACGCCGAGGTACGGGCGATCTTCGTGTCGAAGTACCAGCTGCCGAAGATCCGCCGCATCCGTGCCGAGCTGCCCGAACTCGAACACGTCATCGTGCTGGGCCACATCGCCCTCGAACCGGGAGAGACGGCCTACGGCACGCTCAAGCGGCTGGGCCGCGACTACCTGTCGAAACACCGCCCGGAATTCCTCGCCATCGGACAGTCGATCCGCAACGACGACTACGCGACGATCACCTATACGTCCGGCACGACGGCCGACCCGAAGGGGGTCGTACTGACACACCGCAACTACACGGCCAACGTCGAGCAGTCGCTCTCGCGCATCGACATCCCGTCGTATTTCCGCACGCTCATCATCCTGCCGCTCGACCACTGCTTCGCCCATGTCGTGGGCTTCTACATCATGATCGCCTGCGGCGCGTCGGTCGCCACGGTGAAGGTCGGCGCCACGCCCATGGAGACGCTCAAGAACATTCCGCAGAACATCCGCGAGGTGCAGCCGCACTTTCTGCTCTCGGTCCCGGCGCTGGCCAAGAACTTCCGCAAGAACATCGAGAGCTCGATCCGCGCCAAGGGGGCCTTCACCGAGCGGCTCTTCCGCCTGGCGCTCCGCACGGCCTACGCCTACAACGCCGACGGATACAGCCGCGGCACGGGGTGGCGCGTGCTGCTCAAGCCCTTCGTTGCGCTCTTCGACCTGCTGCTCTTCCGCCGCATCCGCCAGGCCTTCGGCGGCTGCCTGCGCTTCTTCGTCGGCGGCGGAGCGCTGCTCGACATCGAGCTGCAACGCTTCTTCTACGCCATCGGCATCCCGATGTTCCAGGGCTACGGTCTCTCGGAGGCGACGCCCGTCATCTCGACCAACTCGCCCAAGTATCACTGGCACCGCTTCGGCTCGTCGGGCAAGATTCTCATCCCGCTCGAGCTGAAGATCGTCGACGAGGCAGGCCGCGAACTTCCGCGCGGCGAGAAGGGCGAGATCATCATCCGCGGCGAGAACGTCATGGCGGGCTACTGGAAGAACCCCGAAGCGACGGCCGAGACGGTGCGCGACGGCTGGCTCCACACGGGCGACATGGGCTACGTCTCGCAGGACGAGTTCCTCTACGTGCTGGGCCGCTTCAAGAGTCTGCTCATCGCCTCGGACGGCGAGAAATACAGCCCCGAGGGGATGGAGGAGTCGATCGTGAGCAACTCGCCCTACATCGATCAGATCATCATCCACAACAACCAGAGCCCCTTCACCGGAGCCATCGTCGTACCGAACGGCGAGGCGCTGCGCCGCGAGCTGGAGGCCCGGGGCGTCGCACCCGAAGAGCGGGCCGCGGCGGCGGCCGACCTGCTCGGCGCCGAGATCGACCGCTACCGGGCGGGCGGAGACCACGCCGGGGAGTTCCCCGAGCGGTGGCTGCCTGCGGGGCTGGCGATCGTCGACGAGGCCTTCACCGAACAGAACGGACTGGTAAACAGCACAATGAAGGTCGTGCGCGGCAAGGTCGAGGAGCACTTCCGACCGCGGCTGGAGTACCTCTATACGGCCGAAGGCAAGGCGCTGCGCAACCCCGAGAATCTGGCGTCGCTGAAAAAAATCGTGGGTTAAAGCGAAAAAACGGCCTGCGAAAAGTTGAAAAATCAAAAAAGCGGAGTATCTTTGTACTCCGTAATGCGGAAATAGCTCAGTCGGTAGAGCATCAGCTTCCCAAGCTGAGGGTCACGGGTTCGAATCCCGCTTTCCGCTCACGAAAGAGGAGAAGCCGCGAGGTTTCTCCTCCTGTCGTATTTCGCAGGATAGACGGGATTCGCTGCCCGTGACCCTCACCGCCCCTTCCAGGGGCCGGGGGTGTCGACAAAATCAATCGCTCGGGCGCAGCACGAGTGCGAATCCCGCTTTCCGCTCACAGAAGAGGAGAGGCTGCGAGGCTTCTCCTCTTGCCATATTCACAGATACACGGGGATTCGCTGCCCGTGACCCTCACCATCTCTTCAGGAGGGGACGTGGGAGCGGTTTCCCTGCCGGGTGAAAGGAGCGGAAAGCGCAGTCCGGAAGCCGCATTCGTCAACCGTAGAGAACAAGAGGAGATGCCCTTTGGGGCATCTCCTCTTGTCTTGTTTTGGTCTCTCCGATCCGGATCGGATCATGTCGGGCCTGTCAGATCGGGCAGGGCAGGGGCGGTCGGATCGGCTGACCGGTCAGATCGGGCAGGGCAGGGGTGGTCGGATCGGCGGGCCGGTCAGATCAGGCAGGGCGTGCATCAGTCGAGCTCCACGAGTTCGTACCGCTGGCTTCCCATGCCGAGCTGCTCGGCATAGTCGAGCGTGTGCATGCCGTGGCGCGAGTCGATCCGTTCGATCAGGTGAATCTTGCCGTGGTCATCCGATGCGCGGACCAGGTCCGTGCAGGCCCGGTCGAGCGCCACGGGATCGAGCGACGCCAGGATGCCGATGTCGCCCATCTGCGGATCGGCGGGCGAAGAATCGCAGTCGCAGTCGACCGAGAGGTTGTTGGCCACGCTGATATAGAGGATACGATCCCCGCAATGATCCGCCACGGCCTTCGCTGCCTCGGCCATCGACTCGAGGAAATCGTCCTGCTCGGGCAGCGAACCCCAGACCTTGCCCACATCGGTCGTCTTGCCGGCCGAATGGATCCAGGCCTTGCCGCGCGACGAGGCGATACCGATCGACATGTTCTTGATGGCACCGCCGAAGCCGCCCATGGCGTGCCCCTTGAAGTGCGAGAGGATGATCGTGAAGTCGTAGTCGAGGAAGCGGCGTCCCACGATGTCGCGGTCGAGATGTTTGCCGCCCGTGACCGGCAACTCCGCCTCGCCCTCGGCATCCATGATGACCACCGGAGCGATGGCCGTGAATCCGTGGTCGGCAGCCGCCTTGAGGTGGCTCTCCGTATCGGCACGGCCGCCGCCGTAGGCCGTGTTGCACTCCACGATCGTACCGTTCACCTTCCGCACCAGGTCGCGGATGAGGGCGGGCTGCAGGAAGTTGTGACCGCCGGGTTCGCCGGTCGAGAGTTTGACGGCCACATCGCCCGTGGCCGGGCGGCCGAGCGCCTCGTAGATCTTCACGAGATTTTCGGGCGTGATCCGCTTGAAGAAATAGACCTTCGGAAGCGTTGTTTCGGTCGGGGTGGTCGGGGCATCCGGAGCGGAGGCCGCCGTCTTCTGCCGGCTCTGTCCGTTCGCACAGCCGGATGCTGCAAGCAGCGAAGTCAGGAGCATGGTCATGATCTGTTTTTTCATGGGTTGCTATCGGTTAAAGAATTTCAGAAATGGACATCGAAGCCGGCCATGACCGTTGCGCGCGGCATGGGATAACCGGCATTTATTTCGTAGCGCTGGGCCAGCAGGTTCTCGCCGCGGGCCCAGATGCCGAGCCAGCGGGCCGCATGGAACGAAGCCTGCATGTTCCACAGCACGAACTCCTCCGTGGTGACGGGATCGGTCTGCGTATAGAGCCCGGCGATGTACTGCACGCCGGAGGTCAGGTGCCAGCGTCCGCACCGGAAGTCGGCACCCGCATGGAACTTGTGTTCGGGAGCCGCCACGACGGGGTGCTCCATGTGCAGGTAGCTGTAATTGGCATCCACCGTCCAGCGCTCGTCGATGCGCCAGGCAGCCTCGATCTCCGCACCGGCATTTTCGATCCGGCCCGAATTGAGATTGAGCATGCCGCTGCCCGAGGGGTTCGGGAGCGTCAGGATGAGGTTCTTGCCGTCGATGTAGAAGAGGTTGACGCCGTAGGTCAGCCGTCCGTCGGCCAGCTGCTGCGAGAGGGCCAGCTCGTAGTTCCACATCGACTCGGGCTTGAGATCGGGATTCTGCGGCGGAAACATGTACATCTCGCGCAGGATCGGATAGCGGAAGCCCTTCGATGCGGAGAGCTTCACTTCGACGGCCCGGGGCAGGTGGAAGGCGATGCCCGCCTGCGGCACCCACTCCGTACCCACGCGCGAGTGGTGGTCGACCCGCAGCCCGGCATTTACCGTGATCCGCGCGCCGAAGTGCTGGCGCAGGTCGACATATCCGGCCACCTCGTTCTCGTGTTTGTTCACGAGCGATGAGGAGCTGCCCGCCTGCTCGCCGCTCACATACACGTTCCGCGCCCGGCCACCGTAGCGGAACCAGTCGGCGCCCAAGGTGATGCGGCTGCCCCTGAACAGTTGCAGACTCTGGTAGAGCGACACACCCGTCATGTCGTCATACGAGCGGAAGCGGGTCTCCTGCGGCCCCTCACCGGCCGAGGGGGTGTAGCCGTCGTTGATCCAGTGGTCGCCCCAGTTGTAGAAGAAGCTCAAGGCCCCGGAGCTTCGCTCGTGGCTGTTTTCGAGGGCGAAGGAGGTCATGCCGCGCGTGATGCGCTGATCGCCGTCGAGCAGCGGCGCCTGCACCGGCCCGGGGTAGGAGGCGTTGAAATGCGTCACGTTCACGTCGCCGCGCACGCTCCAGTGCGTCGCCACTTCGTAGCCCAGTTGCGCATAGCCGCCGTACTGTTCAAAGCCCATGTCGACGCGGTGTCCGTCCGTGCGGTTGTACGACCCCGACACGACACTGGAAAAGCGGCCCTTGCGGATGCGGTTGGTCAGCTCCGTTTCGAGCGTGTTGTAGGAGCCGTAGCCGACGCTCGCATGCGTATCCACGCCCTCTTCGTGCAGCTTGCGGGTGACGATGTTCACCACGCCGCCCATGGCATTCGAGCCGTAGAGCACCGATGCCGGGCCGCGCAGCACCTCCACCCGTTCGGCCAGGAACGACTGGTAGGCATCCGAGATCGGATGGCCGAAGATGCCGGCATACTGAGGATGGCCGTCGATGAGCACCATCAGCCGGCCCGAGCTGCCGCTCAATCCGCGCAGCGAGATGCTGCCGGCCGCACCGCCCGAGACGCCGTAGCCCATCACGCCGCGCGAGGTGACAAACAGGCCGGGCACCTGCTCGGCCAGCAGCGGGAGCAGCGAAGGCTGCCGCGCCGCCTCGATGCGCGCGCGGTCCACGACCGAGACGGTTTGCGAAAGGTGGCGTACGTCGGTCGCCAGACGGGTGCCCGTCACCACGACTTCGCCGATTTCATAGTTGCGTTCCGCGTGCAGCGAGTCGCGCGCGGGGGTCTGTGCGACAGCCGTACCGGCAACAGCCGCCGCAAGAAACAGGGTTGCAAGGGTTCTCTTCATCTGCAAGGGTTTTGAAACTGCATACTGCGCTCTGCCGGGCGGAATCCGGCACGGCCGGCACACCCGCCCGACGCGGAGCCTCCTATTTGCCGAGCCCGGCCAGCCAGCCGACTACCTCGGGATCATAGTGCGAGAAGAAGAGGCTCTCGCCGCGGTCGAGCGCCGCAATGTCCTCCATCTCGGCGTCGGTGAGGCTGAAGTCGAACACGTCGAAGTTCTCCTCCATGCGCTGCCTGTGCACCGATTTGGGAATCACCACCACGCCGCGCTGCAGCAGGTAGCGCAGCGCCGTCTGGGCCACCGACTTGCCGTGCGCACGGCCGACGGCTTCGAGCACCGGGTTCGTGAAAAAGCCGTTGCGACCCTCGGCAAAGGGGGCCCACGACATGATCTGCGTGCCGTAGCGCCTCATGACCTCCCGTGCCCGGACCTGCTGGTTGAAGACATGCGTCTCCACCTGGTTGACCATCGGCCGGATTTCGTTGAACTCGGCCAGATCGACCAGCCGGTCGGGATAGAAGTTGCTCACGCCGATGGCTCGGGCCTTTCCGGCGCGGTAGGCCTCCTCCATGGCCCGGTAGGTGCCATAGTAGTCGTTGAACGGCTGATGGATGAGCAGCAGATCGACGTAATCGGTCTGCAGGCGGCGCAGCGACTCGTCGATCGAGGCTTTCGCCCGTTCGTACCCGGCGTTGGAGATCCATACCTTGGTGACAAGGAAAAGCTCCCCGCGCGACAATCCGCTCCTCTTCACGGCGTTGCCGACGCCCTGCTCGTTGCCGTAGGCCTGCGCCGTGTCCACCATGCGGTAACCGACCGAAAGGGCGTCGGCCACGCATCGTTCGCATTCGGCCGGGTCCACCTGATAGACACCGTATCCCAGCATCGGCATCTCGACACCGTTGCTCAACGTGACGGTTTGTTTCGTTTCCATATCGTGATTCTGTTTTTTCGATTGCAAAAATAGTGAATCCGCGCCAAACGGAGCCCCTCTCCGCTCCGGATTCACTTTTCGTCGAGGGGATCGTTCTGCGCTCCGGAGCCTGTCTCTATTGCGCGGTGCCGGCCGAGAGCGTGACGGTCACCGAGCCCTTGCCGCCAAGCAGTTCGAGCATCTCTTCGCGCGTCGAAACCCCGTCGACGTGTCCCAGCCGGGTGAAGCTCCAGGTGTTCACGTCGTAATAGATCGTCAGCATGTTGCCCTGATAGAGGATCAGATCGCCCGGCGTGGTCGTGATCCGGACATCGTTGCGCGGCAGGGAGAAACCCAGCGGACCAACCTTCTCCATGTCGCCGTAGTCCTCCATGAGAACCTGCAGGTCCCCCTGTGCGAGGTGTTCGGCCAGTGCCCGGGCCGACGAATTGTCTTCAAGTGTTGCGGTGAACGAACGGCCGTTCACCGTCAGACGGATCGTGTTGCTTTGCATATCATCATTGTCGTTATGGTCGTTCTGTGTCAGATCCAGCGAACCGAGCCACTCCCGCACGCTGTTTTCCATCTGCGGAAGGTCCGCCGAGGTGAGCAGCAGCGTCGGTTCCAGCACTTCGGAATCGGGGCAGAGCGCCCGCGCCTCGGCGACCGACGCCGCCATGCCGCTGCTGCCGCTGGTGGCGAAGAGCGCCACGCGCTTCCCGGACAGTTTCGCGGCGTGTTCATGCAGGAAGGACTGCATGGGCGTAGCCATGGAGCCGTACCAGATGGGGTAGCCCACGATCAGAAGATCATAATCGTCGAACCGCTCCACGACGGTCGACACCGGCGGATAGTTGCCCCGGTCGATCTCCGCCAGCTCCTGTTGTGCCCGTGCCAGCATCGCGTCGTAATCCTCCTCGTAGGGCTCGGCCGGCACCACCTCCAGCACCTCGCCGCCCGTCTGATCCGCAATCTCCCGGGCCACGCGCTGCGTATTGCCCGAGCGCGAGCAGTAGAGAATCAGCATCCGCGGCTCTTCGCCGGGCTGCGGCACATCGGGATCTCCACCGCCGTTTCCCGGCTCCTCCTGTCCTTCCGATCCGCCGGGCAGCACCGGACGGCTGTCGGCAGGCGCGCACGCCGACAACAGGGCATGCAGCAAAAGCAGTACGGCGACCAGCGCCGATCGTTTCATGATCTTTTCCATCGTCCTTCCGTTTATTCGGTTTGTCGATACAAAGATAGGAACAACGCCCCGACACGCACCTATACGGATCTTCGGGATAATTACCACAATTACGGATTTTCAGGCCGCCCATCCGCCAAGTCTTCAGCAATTTCCTCCGGTCCGTCCCGCGCGCCGAAGAGGCCTTGACAACGCTTTATTAGGATATTCACCCGTTTCTTTCTATTTTTACGCACAAAAACCATCCGGAATGGAAATACGTCTGAAAGCGGGAGCCGGATTCCCGAACCGGCTGCTCTATACGCTGGCCGTCATCGCCGGGGTCTCGGTCGCCAACCTCTACTACAACCAGCCGCTGCTCGACATGATCCGGCAGGAGATGGGCACCACGACCCTGGCCGCCAACCACATCGCCCTCTTCTCGCAGTGCGGATACGCCCTCGGACTGCTCTTTCTCATTCCGCTCGCCGACCTGCGCAGCCGCCGGCGGATCCTGCTCGTCGACTTCACGCTGCTGATCCTCGCCCTGCTGGCCACGGCGGCGGCGCCCGACATCGGCGTCCTGCACGTCAGTTCGTTTGTGATCGGCGTCTGCTCGGTCGTACCGCAGTTCTTCATCCCCTTCGCCGCGCAGTACTCGCGGCCCGAGGAGAAGAACCGCAACGTGGGCATCATCCTCTCGGGACTGCTCACGGGCATCCTCGCCTCGCGTGTCGTCAGCGGCGCCGTCGGCGAGTGGCTCGGCTGGCGCGAGATGTACTGCATCGCCACGGGCATGATGCTCGTCTGCGCCGTGCTCGTCTTCCGCATCCTGCCCGACGAGAAGCCCAACTTCACGGGCAGCTACGCCGCGCTCATGCGCTCGCTCTTCACGCTGCTGAAGCAGTACCCGCTGCTGCGGCTACACTCCGTGCGCGCGGCGCTCGCCTTCGGTTCGTTCATGGGTTTCTGGGCCACGCTCGCCTTCAAGATGGCGCAGGAGCCCTTCCACGCCGGCAGCGACGTGGTGGGAATGCTCGGGCTGTGCGGCATCGCCGGAGCCGTGACGGCCTCCTTCATCGGCAAGTACATCGCCCGGCTGGGCGTCTACCGCTTCAACTGTTTCGGGGCGCTGCTGCAGCTGGCCGCCTGGGGGCTCTTCGCCGCGGGCGGCGACCACTACGGGCCGATCATCGGGGGTATCCTGCTCGTCGACATCGGCATGCAGTGCATCCAGCTGAGCAACCAGGCACCGCTGTTCGAGCTCTGCCCGTCAGCCGCCAACCGGATCAACACGATCTTCATGAGCTGCTACTTCATCGGCGGTTCGCTCGGCACGCTGCTCTCGGGCACGGCCTGGGTGCTCTTCGGCTGGTCGGGCGTCGTGGGAACCGGAGCCCTGCTCACCGCCCTGTCGCTCATCATCACGCTCGTCGCCAAACGGTAGGGTAGTCCGCCACCGCCTCGCCACAAACCCGGGCGGCCACTGCTTCGCTGCAAACCCTGCCGGCCGCTGCACCGCATATCCGCTCCGCCACACAAGCGGGCATGCTCACCGCAGCGCAACACAACCGGCCACACACCCGCCCCGCGTCACAGCACGCATTCACGCCGCCGCACAACACAACCGGCCGGCCGCAGTCCAAAGCTGCGACCGGCCGGATTCCTGTAAAGGCGGCAACCCTATTGCAATTTGCCGTACTCCTCGTCCGTGACGGGTTCGAGCCACTCGTTCGACGTCTTCTCGCCCGGCACCTCGAAGGCCAGATGGGCGAACCAGCTGTCGGCCGCGGCGCCGTGCCAGTGCTTCACGCCGGCCGGGATGTGGATCACCGTGCCCGGGAGAATCTCCACGGCAGCCTTGCCCTCCTCCTGATACCAGCCGCGTCCGGCCACACCGATGAGCATCTGCCCGCCGCCCTTATCGGCGTGGTGGATGTGCCAGTTGTTGCGGCAGCCCGGCTCGAAGGTGACGTTCGAGACGGCGACCTGCTCACGCGAGACGGGAGCCAGGTAGCTGTTGCCGGTGAAATACTGCGCGTAGGCCGTGTTGGGCTCGCCGACGGGGAAGATCATCTGCCGCTGGAAGGCCGCCCGGGCATCCTCACCGGTCGTATCCGCGGCCCAGACCTCCTTGGCCAGCCGGAATGCCGCCCACGCCTTGGGCCACCCGGCGTAGAAGCCGATGTGGGTGATGATCTCGGCGATCTCGGTGCGGGTGATGCCGTTCTGCCGGGCCGTCTGCAGGTGGTAGGTCAGCGACGAATCGGTGATTCCCTGACTGATGAGCGACGTGATCGTCACCAGGCTGCGGTCGCGCAGCCCGAGGCGGTCGGTGCGGCTCCACACCTCGCCGAAGAGGACATCGTCGTTCAGTTCCGCAAATTTCGGGGCGAAGTCGCCCAACTGGTCGCGGCCGGCCGTCTGTTTGATTTTTTCCTGTGCCATGATCGTTGTTGTGTTAAGTGCCAATGCGACAAGCGCAAGCATGAATCGGGTCTTCATATCGTTCGCGGGTCGTTGGTTTGCGTTTTATTTCCGATACAAAGGTACGCAACGGCCGCCGGCCGGAGTTATACGTTTTACGGAGGTTTCTACCCGAATCCATGTTTTGCGCGACGCCGCAGGGAGCCGCAGGAAGCCGCAGGGAAGGGATCATGCGTGCAGGCGGTAGCCGACGCCCCGGGCGTTGACGATCTGCACCGACGGATCGGCGGCCAGCAGGCGGCGCAGGCGCGTGATGAAGACATGCAGGCTCCGGGCGTTGAAGAAGGTGTCGTCGCCCCAGATGCGCTGCAGGATCAGTTGCGTCGGGACGATCTCGCCCATGCGCTCGCACAGCATCTCCAGCACCCCGGCTTCGCGGGCCGAGAGTTCGCGCACGTGCCCGCCGTCCGCGAGCGTCTGCCGCTCGGGATCGAACTGAAAGCGGCCGACGGCGTAGTGCACCCCGGCGGCGGGCCGTGCCGCGCGGCTGCGCCCGACGAGCGACCGGACGCGCACGACCAGCTCGCTCATGGCGAAGGGCTTGCGCAGGTAGTCGTTGCCACCCGTCTCGAAGCCGCGCACCACATCCTCGGCCGCCGAGCGGGCCGAGAGGAAGAGGATCGGCACGTCGGCCGAGCGGCGGCGCAGCGCCTCGGCAAAGGTGTAGCCGTCCATGCCGGGCATCATGATGTCGGTCACAACCACGTCGGGCCGGCAGGCGTCGAAGCGCCGCAGCCCCTCGGCGCCGTCGTAGGCCACCGTGACGTCGAACTCCCGTTCGCCGAGCGTGTCGGCAATGATGTCGGCCAGTGTCCGCTCGTCCTCGACGAGCAGCATGCGGATCTTATCGTTCTTCATCGGGCAGAATCAGTGTGAAGGTCGAACCGCGGCCCGGCGAGCTCTCGACCGAGACCGTACCACCGTGACGTGTCACGATCAGCCGCACGTAGTAGAGCCCCAGTCCGAAGCCCTTGACGTCGTGGCGGTCGCCCGTCGGCACGCGGTAGAATTTTTCAAAGATGTGGGCCTGCGCCGTGCGGTCCATGCCGATACCGTTGTCCGCGACGCGCAGCTCGACCCCTTTTGCAGTGCGCCGGGCGGCGAGGAGGACCGACACCCGCTCGCCCGAATATTTCAGCGCGTTGTCCACCAGGTTGTCCAGCACGTGCCCGAGGTGGAAGCGGTCGGCTGTCACCGCGAGGTCCGCCGACTCGACACGCACCGTGATTTCGGCCCGGCCGCGGGCCTTCATCCGGAATTTTGCGGCCGTCTCGTCGAGCAGCGCCCCGAGTGCGAAGCGCTCGCGGCGGAGCGTGAACTCCTCGCGCTCCTCGACGCTCATCGTCAGGATGCGCTGCACCATGCCGCCCAGCGCGGCCAGCTGTTCGCGGATGACTGTAAGGTACCTCCCGCGGCGCACCGGGTCGTCGGCCGCCCCGAAGTCGAGCAGGGCGTCGTTCGCGGCGTTGGCCACGGCAATCGGGGTCTTCAGCTCGTGGGTGATGTTGTGCGTCAGGTCGAGGCGCATCTCCTCGAGCGTCTTCTGCCGGAAGAGCGTGCGCAGCAGGTAGATCAGCGCCCCGGCCACGGCCGCAAGCATCAAGAGCGACGAAAAGATCACCCCGGCCATGTCGCGCAGGAGCTGCCGGTCGGGATTCTCGATGCGCAGGCGGAAGAGCAGCTCGTCGTCGGTCGTGAGCGGCGTCGTGAAGACCAGCGGGTCCGTAAGCCGCAGCGAGTCGTTGCACGCCGCGAGGACCACCTCCCCGTCCGCAGGCTGGCGCGAGGAGATGAGCTGCGCCGTGGAGGTTGAATCGGCCTCTCCCTGCACGATATCCACCAGATGGGGCAGGTCGATGCCCGCCGCCGCGAGGTTGCACGTGAGCAACGAGTCGTAGCGCGCCATGTTGAGCCGCAGGACATAGACCGACGGGATGCGTATCTCCTGCCGGATGTGGCGGGTCGTCACGCCGTCCGAGATGCTGATATCGTGATGGATCGTATCGGATTTCGGGGTGAAGGTGATGCTCTTGCCCGCGCCGCCGAGATTCTTCACCGAAACCGACTGAATCATGTCCACCTGGATCGAGTCGATGTTCCCCGACGAGGAGAAGGTAATTTGGCTTTTTTGCCCGGAGGGTTTGTTGCCCAGCAGCAGGTCGTCGTAGGCGGCGCGCGTCATGGCCTGCATCACCTGCCGCGAGAACTCGCGCCGGCGGTCGCGGTACATACCCGCAAGGCTCCACGCCTGCACGGCGACGAGCACCGCCAGCGAGGCGGTAACCAGAAGCGATATGCGGCCGAAGCGACGTTTGTTCATCCCGATGCGCGTTTTGTGCGAAACAAAGGTACGCATAAAAACGCCACGGCCAACGGCGTTAAGACTATTTAACATTCGTTAACGGAGCGTTAACCATCGCCTGCCGGATTTCGTGCGACCTTTGTCATCGGAACAAAAACCGATATTTGCCATGAAAAAACTTCTTGTCGTCACCCTGGCCGCCCTTGCGGCCTCGATCTGCGCGGTACAGGCGCAGCAGACCCTCGTAACCTATACGCCCGACGGCGTCAAGACCGACGACACGACCGAACCGTCGAGCGAGGTGCTCGACACGACGCGCTTCGTCGTCAGCTACCGCATGCTCTACCATCAGCGGCCCGAAAACGAACAGCCGATGGAGGACCTCCTGCTGCTCCAGGTCGGGCGCAACGTCACGAAATGCTACTCCTACAAGACGTGGCAGACCGATTCGCTGGTGCGCGTCACGCCGCCCGAGCAGGTGTTGGCCAACCTCGGGAGTTTTCACGGCGGCGTGCAGGACATCCTCTTCCGCGACCAGAAGGCCGGCCGGCTGACCCACACCGACCAGATCGGCATGGACCACCTGCTCTACACCGAGCCGCTGCCCGACTGCGGTTGGAAACTTGCCGACGGCGAACGGACGATCCTCGGCTATGCCTGTCGCCGAGCTACCTGCACCTTCCGCGGCCGCAACTACGAGGCGTGGTATGCGCCCGAAATCGCCGTGAGCGCCGGGCCGTGGAAGTTCGGCGGGCTGCCGGGGCTGATCCTTGCCATCCGGGACGACGCCGGGGTGCTCGACCTGGAGGCCACGGGCGTGGAACAGCGCGTCGAACCCATCCGCATGACCAAGCGCAATTTCATGAAAACCAATCGAAATAAATACCTTGATCTCAAGCAGAAGATAATGACCGATCCGGTCGGTTACCTCACGAACGACTCGAACGTGCGGATGACCATCAAGAACGAGGACGGCACGCCTCTCGGGCCGGGTGATTTGCTGCGCGGCTACAATCCGATCGAACTCGAATAACCCGCAGCGTCGCATGAAGTGGATTGCATTTCTCATTGTCCTGCTGGGAATTTCCGTCACGGCCTCGGCGCAGGAGCTGACGGGCCGGGTCGTGGATGCCGCCGACGGACGTCCCATCGCCGGAGCCATCGTGCTGGCGGCCGACAGCACGGGCCACCAGGCGGGCTATACGACCTCGGGAGCCGACGGCGCCTACCGCCTCCGGCCGCGTGCGGGGCGGCACGTCGCCCGCATCGAGGTCTCGATGATGGGCTACCGCACGCAGCGGTTCGATGCCGCCCGCGTGTCACGGGAGATCCGTCTCGAAGCCGGTGCCGTCGCGATCCGCGAGGTCGAGATCCGCGCGCCGCGCCTCTCGCTGCGGGGCGACACGGTAAGCTATAACGTCGCGAGCTTCACCGAGGCGCAGGACCGCACGATCGCCGATGTGCTGCGCAAGATGCCCGGCATCGAGGTCGAAAAGACGGGCGAAATCCGCTACAACGGCAAGGCGATCAACCGCTTCTACATCGACGGGCTGGACATGCTCGACGGCCGCTATGGATTGGCGACGAACAACATCGCCCCGCAGGATGTGGCGAGCGTCGAGGTGATGGAGAACCACCAGCCGATCAAGGCCCTGCGCGACATGATCTACAGCGACCGTGCGGCGCTGAACCTCCGCCTGAAAAAGCAGGCCCGGGCACACTGGACCGGCACGCTGCGCGCTGCGGCGGGCGCCTCGACCGACGAGGTGCTCTGGAACGGCTCGGCCTTCGCCATGCGTATCGCGTCGGGCAGCCAGTCGATGTACAACGTCAAGGGCGAGAACACGGGCGGCGACCCGACGGCCGATCTGCGGCAGCTGAGCGTCGACGACCTGCTCAACGGCGGCGCCAACCGCTACGCGACGCCCGAGTGGTTCTCGACGGGGCTCTCCGAAGCG
>ULLC01015143.1_pt1 | contig 14463 bp, 8 predicted proteins | sample 1951301 | NCBI WGS metagenome assembly ULLC01 (sample SAMEA4835515, study PRJEB28245) | human gut metagenome | biome: gut microbiome; material: fecal sample | place: Denmark | collected 2008 | reverse complement strand
AATGAAGTATGGCTTCGCCATATGAAGTTTGGCGGCGTCACGCCGAAAGCTCGCCGTGCGCGTCACTTCATACGAGCGTAAGCGAGTACTTCATGGCAGCGAAACTGCCGTTTCATGTTTGTGGGGCAAATGCTTCATTCAAATCAAATTACAGTCAATTTGCAAAATCCCCCGCACGGCAAATTTCCGCGCGGGGGACATTTTTTATTTTCCGCTTTCGCCGTAGTTTGAGAGCACGCGGGCGGACGGGTCGTTGACATCGCAGCCCTCCCATGACTTGTTGGGCATCCAGAAATCGACTATCATCTCGGACTGGCCGGGATAGTACTTTTCAAATATCTCGCGGTAGAGCAGGGATTCTTTCGTGAACGGCTTTGCGTGGGTGTATTTTTCGCACTTCTCCTTGAACTCCTCTTCGGTGTAGAGCCCCTCGGCGTATTCCTTGAGATAGTCCACCATCGAGTGGCCGACTGCGTCGGAGAACGCTGCCTTTTCGCGGAAAAGTATATCGTGGGGCAGATAATCGCCCTCGAAAGCGTGGCGGAGCAGATATTTGCCCTTGCCGTAGGTGTTCATTTTCTTCGCGGGGTCGACGGACATGACATATTTTACAAAGTCGAGATCGCCGAACGGCACGCGCGCTTCAAGCGAGTTTACGGAGATGCAGCGGTCGGCGCGCAGAACGTCGTACATGTGCAGCTCTCTTATTCTCTTCTGCGACTCCTTCTGGAACTCCTCCGCGCTCGGCGCAAAGTCGGTGTATTTGTAGCCGAACAGCTCGTCGGAGATTTCGCCCGTCAGAAGAACTCTGATGTCCGTGTTCTCGTGTATCCATTTGCACAGCAGGTACATGCCCATGCTTGCGCGGATAGTAGTGATATCAAATGTGCCGAGCATACGGATTACGCCCTCGAGCGAGTCTAAGACCTGTTCTTTTGTCATGATGACCTCGGTGTGGTCACTGCCGATATAGTCGGCGACTTCCTTTGCGTATTTGAGGTCGATAGCGTCCTCGCTCATGCCTATTGCAAAGGTGCGTATCGGCTTTTTGCTCTGTCTCGCCGCTATGGCGCAGACGAGGGACGAATCGAGTCCGCCGGAGAGCAGGAAGCCGACCTTTGCGTCCGCAACGAGTCTCTTGTCAACGCCGGCGATGAGCTTTTCGCGGATGTTTTTGCAAACTGTCTCAAGGTCGTCATGGCAGACTTCGTCAACCGCCGCTATGTCGCAGTACTGGACAAACTCGCCGTCTTTATAGTAGTGTCCGGGCGGGAAGGGCATAACATGCCCGCACATTCCGACGAGGTTCTTCGCCTCGCTCGCGAACATGATAACACCCTTTTTATCGTAGCCGTAGTAGAGCGGGCGAATGCCTATCGGGTCTCTTGCGGCGATATATTTTTTCTCTTCGCCGTCGTAGATAATCAGCGCAAACTCGGCGTCGAGCATCTTGAACATATCCACGCCGTATTCACGGTAGAGCGGGAGAAGTATCTCGCAGTCGGAGCCGCTTTTAAATGTGTATTTTTTCGCAAGCTCCTCTTTTATCTTCTCGTAGCCGTATATCTCGCCGTTGCAGACGACATAGCTGCCGTCCAATTCAAACGGCTGCATTCCGTCGGGAGTCAGCCCCATTATCGCAAGGCGGTGGAAGCCGAGCAGTCCTTTGCCGGTGTCTATTATTCTGTTGTCGTCCGGTCCTCTTGAAACGGTCTTTTTGAATCCTTCCTCAAAATCAGAAAAAGCGGCACAGCAGTCGCAGTAACCCATTATCGAACACATAGTAATCTTTCCTTTCGGTTAGTTTCAGCATTCGATAGGGCAAGTGCCAACTCGCTGTGCCACCTATCTTTGTTCTCTTTTCGGCTTCGAAGAAAGCCTCGCCGCTGTAACGGTCGGCGTGTCCGGCGCACCTACTCGGTAGTCCTTTCGGCTTGCAGCTCGTCGGGGGTTATTCGCACGGAGCTTACTGCATGGCTCTCACCGTCCCATGCTCGCTTTGAGCGGTATTCCGCGTTACTTCTCCCGACTCGGGCGCTTTTGTTATTGTAAAAAGGGTTGTGGATTTTTATTTTACGCTGAAGAGCAGGTCGCTGTAGGTCGGGAACGGCCAGAACTCCTTGGCGGTTATCGTCTCAGCCTCGTCGCAGACGGCGCGCAGGGCGTCCATCTTGCCGAGGATAACGTCTCTGATATCGTTCGCCGCTTCGGTGACATCCTCGATGGCCTGGAACTTCGCTATCTCGCCGTCAAGGTCTGCGGTCGCGTCGGCGATTTCATCGGACAGCTCGGAGAGCTTCGCGATGGTCGCGGTCTCGTATTTGCAGGGGAGACCTGCGACAGCCGCTTTCTTCGCGGCGAGGGTCTCTGCGAGCGACTTTGTGTAGCCCTCGACTGCGGGGAGAATCTCTTTTCTCGCCATGTCGACCATGGTCAGAGCTTCGATATTGACGGCCTTTGAGTAGTTCTCAAGAAGTATCTCATAGCGGCTGTGAAGCTCTGCGGGTGAGAATATCTTGTGAGCGGTGAGCATCTTTACGTTCTTGTCGGCGATCATCGCGGGCATAGCGTCCGGAGTGGTGCGGAGATTCAACAGTCCGCGTTCCTCGGTAGCTTCCTTTATCCACGCGTCGTCATAGCCGTTGCCGTTGAAGATGATTCTCTTGTGGTCTTTTATGGTCTTCTTTATCATGTCGTGCAGAGCGGTCTCGAAGTCATCGACATTTTCGAGGCGGTCCGCATATATCTTGAGCGACTCCGCAACGGCGGCGTTGAGCATGATGTTCGCGCAGGCGATGCTGTTCGACGAGCCGAGCATACGGAACTCAAACTTGTTGCCGGTGAACGCAAAGGGCGATGTGCGGTTGCGGTCGGTGGTGTCGCGGGTGAACTTCGGCAGAACATGAACGCCGAGCTTCATCGTTGTCTTTTCGCTGCCGCTGTAGGGCGCGTCGTTCTCTATAGCGTCGAGAACTGCGGTCAGCTCGTCGCCGAGGAACATAGAGACAACTGCGGGCGGAGCTTCGTTCGCGCCGAGTCTATGGTCGTTGCCTGCGGTCGCGACGGAGACGCGGAGCAGATCCTGATAGTCGTCAACGGCTTTGATGACCGCGCAGAGGAACAGCAGGAACTGTGCGTTCTCATAGGGGGTCTCGCCGGGAGTGAGGAGGTTGACTCCCGTATCCGTAGCCATGGACCAGTTGTTGTGCTTGCCCGAACCGTTGACTCCGGCGAACGGCTTCTCGTGGAGCAGGCAGACAAGTCCGTGCTTCGCGGCGACTTTCTGCATGATCTCCATAGTCAGCTGGTTGTGGTCGGTGGCGATGTTCGTTGTGGTGTATATGGGTGCGAGCTCATGCTGAGACGGTGCGACTTCGTTGTGCTCGGTCTTTGCAAGAACGCCGAGCTTCCAGAGCTCTTCGTTGAGGTCTGCCATGTAAGCGGCGACTCTCGGCTTGATAACTCCGAAATAGTGGTCGTCCATCTCCTGACCCTTGGGCGCCTTTGCGCCGAAAAGCGTGCGTCCGCAGAAGACGAGGTCTTTGCGCTGCTCATAGAGAGCCTTGTCAACAAGGAAGTATTCCTGCTCGGGGCCGACGGAGGTGCGCACGCACTTTACATCGGTGTTGCCGAAGAGTCTGAGAATACGAAGAGCCTGCTTGTTGAGAGCCTGCATGGAACGGAGCAGAGGCGTTTTCTTGTCGAGTGCCTCGCCGCCGTAAGAGCAGAACGCCGTGGGGATGCAGAGGGTCTTGTCTTTTATAAATGCGTAGGAAGTGGGATCCCACGCGGTGTAGCCGCGGGCTTCAAATGTTGCTCTGAGTCCGCCAGACGGGAAGGACGATGCGTCCGGCTCGCCTTTTATCAGTTCCTTGCCCGAGAACTCCATGATAACACGTCCGTCGGATGCGGGGGTTATGAAGCTGTCATGCTTCTCGGCGGTGATGCCGGTCAGGGGCTGGAACCAGTGGGTGAAATGGGTCGCGCCATGCTCAACGGCCCAGTCCTTCATAGCGGCGGCAACTGCGTTGGCGACGTCATTATTCAGGCTTGCTCCTTCGTCAATAGTCTTCTTGAGAGACTGGTAAACATCGGCGGAAAGCATCGCTTTCATCACTCTGTCGTCAAAAACGAGACTTCCGAGATAATCAGATACTGTGCTCATAAGTTAGCGCTCCTTTTTCATATTTTAAGGCGAAAAATAAAAAATGGCGTCAATGAACCCGTTCGGTTCAAAGACGCCATTGCCTTTATGCGCTGAATTATACGCGCAGCAAAATCGTTTGTCAAGGCGTTTTCGGACAATTCTTTATTTTTGTGCAAATAGCCGCAATCGGGGCTTTTTGAAAAGCAATTTTATGAGCAAGATGTAACCGCTTTTCTGAGAAAATGCGGCGGAGTTGAACCCGCGCCGGAAAAATTTTTTCGACGGCGCTCTTTTCTCTCAGCCGTTTCGGAAAATAAAGTGCGATACATATAAAATACGCGATTGACACGGGTCTTTTAATATGATAAAATACGCCTCAAATGAGCAAAGGCGTTCATTCCCCCGGGGACAGTGCCCCCATCGGCGGACGCCTTTGCTTTTTGCTTTTTCGGAACCGATCGCCCCGCATCTCATCGGGTTTTGCGGGCAGTTGACCGCGTTGTCATATTTTTCGGTTCCAAAGCACTCGCTTTTAGTACAGAATACCGTAGAAGTCGGCAGGAAAGGTGTGTTATAATATGATATAATGAAAGTACGCGTGAAACCTTAACCGGAGAAGTATATAAAAAAGAAAAAGATAAAATACGGAGGGATATTAATGACAAAGTACATCTTTGTGACCGGAGGCGTCGTATCCGGCCTCGGAAAGGGGATAACTGCGGCGTCGCTCGGACGAATACTCAAAGCGCGCGGACTCAAGGTAGCGGCGCAGAAGCTCGATCCTTATATCAACGTCGACCCGGGCACCATGAGCCCCTATCAGCACGGCGAAGTTTACGTCACGGAAGACGGCGCGGAGACCGATCTCGACCTCGGCCACTACGAGCGTTTCATCGACGAGGATCTTAACAAATACTCGAATCTCACCACCGGTAAAGTATACTGGAACGTGCTCAACAAAGAGCGCCGCGGCGAGTATCTCGGCTCGACCGTTCAGGTCATACCCCATATAACAAATGAAATAAAGGATTTCGTATACCGTGTCGGCAAGAAAACCGATGCTGACGTGGTCATCACTGAGATCGGCGGCACTATAGGTGACATTGAATCCCAGCCTTTCCTCGAAGCTGTAAGACAGATATCTCTTGAGGTGGGGCGTGAGAACAGCCTCTTCATCCATGTCACTCTGGTGCCGTTTTTGCGTGGATCGGACGAGCATAAGTCCAAACCCACCCAGCACTCGGTCAAGGAGCTGCAGGGTATGGGCATCAACCCGAACATAATCGTCCTGCGCTGTGACGAGCCGCTTGAGGAGGCTATCTTCAAGAAGATATCGCTCTTCTGCAACGTCAAGCCCGACTGCGTTATCGAGAACATTACCCTGCCTTATCTCTACGAAGCTCCGCTGATGCTCGAGAAGTCGAACTTCTCGTCCGTCGTCTGCCGCGAGCTGAATATAGACGCTCCCGAGCCGGATCTCGACGAGTGGACGGAGCTTGTCCACCGCATCAAGAACCGCGAAAAGGAAGTCAAGATAGGTCTTGTCGGCAAATATGTCCAGCTCCATGACGCGTATCTGTCCGTTGCCGAGGCGCTTCGCCACGCGGGCTACACTCTCAACACCCATATCCGCATCGACTGGATCGATTCCGAGAATCTGACCGAGGCGAACTACGAGCAGGAGCTCTCGCACCTCGACGGAATAATCGTCCCCGGCGGCTTCGGCGGCAGAGGAATCGAGGGCATGATTCTTGCGGCGAAATACGCCAGAGAGAACAATGTTCCCTATTTCGGAATCTGCCTCGGAATGCAGATTGCGGTTATCGAATACGCGCGCGATGTCGCGGGTATAAAAGACGCCCACTCGGGCGAGTTCGATGAGCTCTGCAAGAACAAGGTCATTGACTTTATGCCCGGTCAGAGCGATAATATAGACAAGGGCGGCACACTGCGCCTTGGCGCATATCCCTGCGTTATCAAGCCCGGCACAACAATGGAGCGCTGCTACGGAAAGTCCGAAATTTCCGAGCGCCACCGCCACCGCTACGAGTTCAATAACGATTATCGCGATATACTTACTCAGAACGGACTCACCCTCTCGGGTCTTTCGCCCGACGGCAGACTCGTTGAAACGGTCGAGCTTTCCGACCGCCCGTTCTATGTCGGAGTGCAGTATCACCCCGAGTTCAAATCCCGTCCCAACAAGGCTCACCCGCTGTTCAAAGGCTTTATAGCCGCAGCGCTTGAAAAATCTGAGATCGGAGAATAAATACCTATGGCAAACTTGCATGAAGAGTGCGGCGTTTTCGGAGTCTATTCACCCAAGCCCGGCCCCGTGGCGGATCTCGCCTACTACGGTCTCTATGCCCTGCAGCACAGAGGGCAGGAGAGCTGCGGCATAGTCGTTAACGACGACGGAGTGTTCGCTTCGCGCAAGGATATCGGACTTGTCAACGAAGTCTTCTCGCGCGACGACCTGATGAAGTTCCCGCAGGGCAGGATGGCTGTCGCCCACGCGCGCTACGGCACGACCGGCGGCAACAGCAGAGCGAACTGCCAGCCCATCGAGGTCAACCATCAGAAGGGCAAGATGGCTCTTGCCCACAACGGAAACCTCAGCAACGCCTATGAACTGCGCAGCGAGCTTGAGCTCGGCGGCGCTATCTTCCACACGACGAGCGACACCGAGATAATCGCCTATATCGTCACGCAGGCGCGCCTCAACAGTCCTTCAATAGAAAATGCGCTGAGCAGCGCGATGAACAGGCTCGAGGGCGCGTATTCCCTCGTGCTCATGTCAGCCGCAAAGCTGCTTGCGGCGCGCGACCCCTACGGATTCCGCCCGCTGTGCTACGGCAAGACGCTCGACGGCACATATGTCGTCGCGTCCGAGAGCTGTGCGCTCTCCGCCGTCGGCGCAAAATTCGAGCGCGATATACTCCCCGGCGAGATACTCGTCTTTGACGAAAACGGCGTGCGCTCGAACAGGGATCACTGCGGCGAAAAGCCGAGGCGCTCATGCATTTTTGAGTATATCTATTTTGCAAGACCCGATTCCGTCATTGATGGCGTGTCGGTTCACGCGGCGCGCAGAAATGCCGGCGCGATACTTTCAAAGACCCATCCGGTTGAAGCCGATGTCGTCATGGGCGTCCCGGATTCGGGAATCGACGCCGCTTTGGGCTATGCCGAGGCGTCGGGAATACCCTACGGAATGGGCTTCATAAAAAACAAATATATCGGCAGAACTTTCATCTCGCCCGGTCAGGACAAGAGAATCGATCAGGTGAGAATAAAGCTCAGCGCGATAAGCGAATCCGTAAAGGATAAGAGAATAGTGCTCATCGACGACTCGATAGTGCGCGGCACGACGAGCCGCCAGATAGTCAACCTCCTGCGCGAAGCGGGGGCAAAAGAGGTACATATGCGCATATCCTCGCCGCCGTTCATGCACCCGTGCTACTACGGCACGGACGTTGACTCGCGCGAGAATCTTATCGCCTGCCACCACCCGGTGGAGGAGATTGCCGACATAATCGGCGCGGATTCCCTCGGATATCTGCCGGAGTCGGAGCTTAAAAATCTGATAGGCAGCGAGAACTTCTGCAGTGCGTGCTTCAACGGAGTCTATCCGACCCCTATCCCGGATGTTATCACCAAAGACCGCTTTGAGGGGAAACTCTCCGAGCGGAGCAAATAAATAAAAATACGAAAAGCGAAAGGAAACTGCGGTATGGAAAAGTTGTATGAAGGCAAGAGCAAGGTCGTTTACAGTTCGGAGGAGCCCGGTACCTGCATCATCAAGTACAAGGACACCGCCACTGCCGGCAACGGCGTCAAGAAAGAAGATTTGCCCGGAAAAGGAAAACTCAACGCGGCAATCTCCAACATCATCTTTGATTACCTCATGAAGAACGGAATCAAGACCCATCTTCTCAAGGTCATCGACGAAACCACCGTCCTCGCGAAGAAGGCTGAGATCGTTATGGTCGAGGTCATAGTCAGAAATATCGCAGCAGGAAGCTTTTCAAAGAAATACGGCGTGCCGGAGGGTTCGCCCCTGAAGAACACGGTCGTTGAGTTCAGCTACAAGAGCGACGAGCTCGGCGATCCGATGATAAACGACAGCCAGATAACCGCCATCGGTCTCGCCACGCAGGAGGAGCTCGATGAGCTCAGAGCCATGTCCAAGCGCATAAACGAGCTGATGACCGAGCTGTTCGCAAAGGGCGGCGTGCGCCTTGTCGATTTCAAGCTCGAGTTCGGACGCACCGACGAGGGACTTGTTCTGTGCGATGAGATATCCCCCGATTCCTGCCGCCTCTGGGATATGGAGACCGACAAGAAGCTCGATAAGGACAGATTCCGCCGCGACCTCGGCGATGTTCTCGGCGGCTACAGAGATGTTCTCGCGAGACTTCAGAGCTCTATCTGATAAATTCAAGGAGTGTATTTTTAAATGAGACTCATAGACCGCAAGATCGTCCTTGAGGACGGCAGCGAGTACTACGGATACGGCTTCGGCAGCTATGCCGACAGGGTGTGCGAGATAGTTTTCAACACCTCGATGGTCGGCTATCAGGAAATAGTCTCCGACCCGTCGTATACCGATCAGATGGTCGTTATGACATATCCACTCATAGGCAACTACGGCATAACCGACGACGATTTCGAGTGCAAAAACCCGAGCATCGGCGGTCTTATCGTGTATGACTACAACGATATGCCCTCGAACTTCAGATACACAAAGACGCTCTCGGAGCTGCTCGAAGAGAACGGTATCCCCGGCATCTCCGGCGTTGACACGAGAAAGCTCACCCGCAGCATACGCGACTTGGGCTCGCGCCGTGTGCTCATAACCTCGCCCGATATCCCGGCTGAGGTCGCGGTGGAGATAATCAAAAATACCCCCGTCGCCCACGATGCGGTCAGCCGCGTCAGCTGCAAAAAGCGCTGGTATTCGCGCACCTCGAACCCGCAGTTCAATGTCGTTGCGATAGACTGCGGCATGAAGCTCAATATTGTGCGCAGCCTCAACAAGTTCGGCTGCAACGTTGTTGTTGTGCCTTATGACACGCCGGCGGATGAAATTGAGTTCATGAAGCCCGACGGAGTGTTTCTCTCGAACGGCCCCGGCGACCCCGAGGATGTGACCCCCGTCATAAACACGGTCAGGGCGCTTCGCGGCAAATATCCGATTTTTGGCATCTGCCTCGGACATCAGATGATATCCCTCGCCTACGGCGCAAAGACATATAAGCTCAAGTTCGGCCACCGCGGCGGAAACCACCCGGTCATGAACCTCGACACCAACAAAATAGAGATAACCTCGCAGAACCACAGCTATGCCGTTGACCCGAAAACGGTCGAGGGCACCGATCTCGAAGTGACGCACATAAATCTTCTCGACAACACCGTCGAGGGAGTCAGATGCAGGAAAGACCTTGTGTTCAGCGTGCAGTATCACCCTGAGAGCGCGCCCGGTCCGCAGGACAGCAGCTATCTGTTCGGTCAGTTTATCGACTATATGAAGGAGGCGAAGGAGCGTGCCTAAGAGAACTGATATAAAAAAGGTGCTCGTTATCGGCTCGGGTCCTATAGTCATCGGTCAGGCTGCCGAGTTCGACTATGCGGGAACTCAGGCGTGCCTCGCCCTGCGTGAGGAGGGCTACGAGGTCGTCCTCGCGAACTCGAACCCCGCAACGATAATGACCGATACTACCATAGCCGATAAAGTCTATATGGAGCCGCTGACGCTCGAATACCTCGCGCGTATCTGTCGCTATGAGCGCCCGGACGCGATAGTCCCCGGCATCGGCGGTCAGACCGGACTCAACCTTGCAATGCAGCTCGCGAAGAAAGGCGTTCTCAAGGAGTGCGAGATAGAGCTGCTCGGCACGGATGCCGAGAGCATTGAGCGCGCCGAGGACAGAGAGCTGTTCAAAGAGCTCTGCGAGAGCATCGGCGAGCCGATAGTCCCCTCGCAGATAACCTACAGCATCGAAGAGGGTCTTGAGGCGGCGGAGAAGATAGGCTATCCAGTTATCCTGCGCCCCGCATTCACGCTTGGCGGAACGGGCGGCGGCTTTGCCTATGACCCCGACGAGATGCGCGACATGATGAAGAACGCGCTTGCGCTCTCGCCCGTGCATCAGGTGCTCGTCGAAAAGAGCATAAAGGGCTACAAAGAGATAGAATACGAAGTGATACGCGACGCGAACGACACCGCTATCACCGTCTGTAATATGGAAAACCTCGACCCCGTCGGCATTCATACCGGCGACTCGATAGTCGTCGCGCCCAGCCAGACGCTAACGAATAAAGAATATCAGATGCTCAGGGATTCCGCGCTCAAAATCATCCGCGCCCTGGGAGTAAAGGGCGGCTGCAACGTTCAGTTTGCGCTCGATCCTCATTCGTTCCGCTACTATGTCATTGAGGTCAACCCCAGAGTTTCGCGCTCGTCCGCCCTCGCTTCAAAGGCGAGCGGATATCCGATAGCGCGCGTCTCGGCGAAGATAGCGGTCGGCATGGATCTGCATGAGATACAGCTTGCAAATACCCCTGCCTGCTTCGAGCCCTCGCTCGACTATGTCGTGACCAAGATGCCGCGCTTCCCGTTCGACAAGTTCCCCGCCGCGCACAACACGCTTTCGACCCAGATGAAGGCGACCGGCGAGGTCATGAGCGTCGGACGCACTTTTGAGGAGAGCCTGCTCAAGGCGATACGCTCGCTCGAGGAGAGCAAGAACCACCTGCATATGGAGAAGTTCGACTCGGCGCATATGAGCGTTGACGAGCTGCTCGAATATATCAAAGAGGGCACGGACGACCGTCTCTATGCAATATCCCAGCTGATGTGGATGGGCGTTGACCCGTCGCTTATCTGCGATATAACGCATATAGATATGTTCTTCCTCGACAAGATAAAGAAGATAGTCGACTTCGAGAAGGAGATGGAGGCGAATCCCGGCTCCGACATTCTTCTGCGCGAGGCAAAGCGCCTCGGCTTCTCCGATTCGTATATCGCCGAGCTCTGGAAAGAGAGCGAGGACAGCATATATGAGCGCAGATGCAAAGAGGATATCTTCCCGACATACAAGATGATTGATACCTGCGCGAGTGAGTTCGACAGCTATGTGCCCTATTTCTACTCGACCTACGCGAGCGAGAACGAGTCCGTTGTGTCGGACAAAAAGAAGATAATAGTCTTAGGTTCAGGTCCTATCCGTATAGGACAGGGCGTTGAGTTTGACTATTCGACCGTCCACGCCGTCCATGCCATTCAGCAGCTCGGCTATGAGGCGATAGTTATAAACAATAACCCCGAGACCGTTTCGACCGACTACACCACTGCCGACAAGCTCTATTTCGAGCCCCTGACGACAGAGGATGTTATGAATATAGTCCATCTCGAAAAGCCGGAGGGCGTTATAGCCACCCTCGGCGGCCAGACTGCCGTCAACCTCGCGGCTCCTCTTGCAAGGCGCGGCGTGAAGATAATCGGCACCGACTGTGACGCCATTGAGCGCGCCGAGAACAGAGACGCGTTTGACGCCGTTATAAAATCCCTCGGCATCCCGAACCCGAAAGGCGAGGCTGTTACGGATATCGAGACCGGTGCGGCTGTTGCCGCGCGCATAGGCTACCCCGTGCTTGTGCGCCCGAGCTTCGTGCTCGGCGGCAGGGCGATGGAGATAGTCGCTAACGAGACGATGCTCAGAAAATATCTCAAGAACGCCGTTGAGGTCGACGAAGACAAGCCCGTGCTCATAGATAAATATCTTATGGGCAAGGAAGTTGAGATAGACGCCATCTGCGACGGCAGTGAGGTGTTTATTCCCGGCATAATGGAGCTCGTCGAGCGTACCGGCGTCCACTCGGGCGACAGCACGAGCGTGTATCCGCCGTTCTCTATTTCGCAGAAGGTCAGAGACACGATAGCCGAATACACCACAAAGCTCGGACTCGGCATAGGCATAGTCGGTCTGTTCAATATACAGTTTATAGTTGACAGCGACGAGAGCGTCTATGTTATCGAGGTCAACCCCCGCGCTTCGCGAAGCGTGCCGTTCCTTTCAAAGTCCACCGACTGCAACCTTGTCCGCATCGCGACAAAGGTTATGCTCGGCCAGAGCCTGCGCGACCAGGGCATAACCGATATGCGCCTGCCCGACGGAAAGCGCTGGTATGTCAAAGCCCCGGCGTTCTCGTTTGAGAAGCTGACCGGCATGGACGCGTATCTCTCGCCCGAGATGAAATCGACCGGCGAAGCGATAGGCTACGACAAGCGCCTGAACCGCGCGCTCTACAAGGCTCTTCAGGCGTCCGGAGTCAAGATGAAAGAATACGGTACGGTAATAGTCACCCTTGCCGACGAAGACAAGGAAGAGGCTCTGCCGCTCGTCAAGCGCTTCTATCACCTCGGCTTCAATATAGAGGCGACCGCCGGAACCGCGGCGTTCCTCAAAAAGCACGGCATACGCACCCGCGTGCGCGGCAAGCTCAGCGAGGGCAGCACCGAGATTCTCGATTCTATCCGCGCGGGCTATGTCAGCTATGTTATAAACACGCGCGCCATTCTCTCCGGCGTCCACTTTGAGGATGGTGTTGAGATCCGCCGCTGTGCCGTTCAGAACGGCGTGACGATATTCACCTCCCTCGACACCGTGAAGATAGTCCTCGATGTTCTCGAAGAGATAACCCCCGAGATATCGACCATAAACGGCGACGGCGAGAACTGATTTCAACAACCCTTATTATATTAAAAGACCTCCCCGAAGGTAGTTCGTAATAAGACAGGTTTATAATGTTTAACTGGAGCAGCGTGGCGTGAAGTCACGCTGTTCTGCTTTCTGCTGCGTGATTGACCATTTCCGAGATAATGCTTTCGGGCAGGAAACCGATACAGGCAAGGCTGATCCGTACATCCTGCACTCTGTGTCCACTGCTTTTGTCGGGAGCACACACATACACCTTGTTTACAAGATCGTTTAGGATTGCCGGTGTCAGTTCTGTCAGTTCGGGATATTTCTTCGCCCTGCGGATGAATTGCTCGATGCTGTCCGCTTCTTCCTCCTGCTTGGCGATTTCCTGTTCCCATAACAGCATCTTTTCCGTCAGCTCCGTTTGCTCATTTTCGTAGTCAACGGATAGCTTTTGAAAACGACTGTCATTGATCTTACCCGAAATATTGTCCTCATAAATCCGCTTGAACAGTCGGTCGAGTTCTTCGATTCTGCGCTGTGCCTGTGTGAGCTGTCTGCGTTTTGCAGCCAGCTCTTTTTTGAATTCTTCTTTACGCTTGGCGCCGAGTTTTTCACGGAACAAGTCCTCGCAATCGGATATGTACCAAAGAAGGATTTGCAGGAATTTCAGTACACCCTTTTCCAATACCATTGCACGGATAAAGTGTGTTCCACACACATCTTTGCCTTTCTTCCGAGAGGTAGAACAAACAAAGTGATCTTGCCGCTCCTCAAAGTTTTGCGTGGTGCAGTAGTACAGCTTTTCTCCGCAATCGGCACAGTAGGCAACACCGGAAAATAAATTGCTCTTGCCCGTCTTAGCCGGTCTGCGCTTGTTTCGGCGAAGCTCCTGCACCCGATCAAAGGTTTCCTCATCCACAATGGCTTCGTGCGTGTTGCGGAAGATCTTCCATTGATCCGGCGGATTCTCGATGGTCTTTTTGATCTTGTAAGACTGTCGGTGCGTTTTGAAGTTTACGGTATGTCCGCAATACTCCATCCGTTCCAGAATGCCCGATACTGTGCTGTCGTTTCATCCATAGGGATTGTCGGGCAAAGCACAGCGCACTTTCCGTTTCTGCTTGTCCTGATAGACAGTAGGTGTCAGCACTTGTTCCTCTTTGAGTATACGGGCGATTTGTGTCGGACCATTACCATCCATGCATAAAGCAAAGATGCGTTTGACAACCTGTGCGGCTTCATCATCGACAATCCACTGCTCGGAGTTTTCTGCGTCTTTCACATAGCCGTAGGGCGGTATGGTGGTCAGATGCTCACCGGACTCGCCTTTCAGCTTTAAGGATGCCCGTACCTTTTTGCTGCCGTCCTTAACATAGAACTCGTTTATGATGTTCAAAAAGGGAGCAAACTCGTTGTCGCTCTGGTTGGCACTATCCACACCACTGTTGACTGCAATGAAGCGGACATTGTTCTGCGGAAATGTAATCTCGGTGTACATTCCTACTTCCAGATAGTTACGCCCGATCCGACTCATGTCTTTGGCTATGACGACACCAATCTTGCCTTCGTCCACAAGAGCCATCATGCGCTGCCAATCCGGTCTTTGAA
>ULLC01020180.1_pt1 | contig 14886 bp, 10 predicted proteins | sample 1951301 | NCBI WGS metagenome assembly ULLC01 (sample SAMEA4835515, study PRJEB28245) | human gut metagenome | biome: gut microbiome; material: fecal sample | place: Denmark | collected 2008 | reverse complement strand
TCTGACCGCCCTGGATCTGACCGCCATGCGGCTCATCGATAATAATTATTATTGCGACTTTCGGATCGTCCGCGGGGGCAAAGCAGCCGTAGGACGCGACGTGCTCGCCGGTCTTGCCGAGCTTCTGCGAAGTACCGGTCTTGCCCGCGACGCGGTAGCCGATAACATATCCGTTTTTCGCCGTGCCTTCGTTGACGACGCGGCGCATCATCTCGGCGACTTTTGCAGAGGTCTCCTCGCTTATCACCTGACGCCTGACGGTCGGCTGGGTCTCGCTGACGACATTGCCGTTGTCGTCGAGCACTTTCGCGACGACATAGGGCTTCATCAGCTTTCCGCCGTTGGCTATGGCGGAGAGTGCAGTCACCATCTGAATGGGCGTGACCTGGAACGACTGACCGAACGAGGAGCTCGCGAGGTCGATGAGCGTCATGCCCTCGTGGGCGTGGTAGGTGACGCCCGCCTTGGGCTGAGTTTCCGCCGGGAGGTCGATTCCGGTCTTTTCGGTGAAGCCGAACGCCTCGAAATATTTGTAGAAATTATCAACGCCGAGGCGCTGACCCATGGTTATGAAATAAGAGTTGCAGGATTTTTTCAGACCGCCGACCATGTCGAGCGTGCCGTGAACTGTGTGCGCGTTGCAGTGGTAGGTCTGGGTGAGAATTTTTATTCCGCCCGCCACGCAGTCGACCTTCGTTGACTGATCCGCGACGCCCTGATCGAGAGCTGCCGAGGCGGTTATGGTCTTGAAAACGGAGCCGGGTTCGTATGTACTGCTGACATTCTGGTTTCGGACATTGTTATAGAACACGTTGAGTTTCGCGTTGTTTCTGTCCTCTTCCTGACCCTTTTTGATTTCTTCATCGGTCGGGATCTTGCCCGATTCTTCATATTTTGCGGCGCGCAGCTCCTGAAGGCGTTTATATTCCTCCTCGACCTCCGCATCGTCCGTCTGGCGCGGATTGTTCGGGTCATAGTCGCTCATGGTCGCCATGCCGAGTATAGCGCCGGTGTTGACATCCATAACTATACCGTTTGCATAGGCGCACTTGTTGTCGATATACGCCTGCTTGAGCGCCTCTTCAAGATAGCGCTGGATATTGCTGTTTATAGTCAGCTGAAGCTTCTGCCCGTTCGTCGCATCATAAAGAGTCTCATACTGGAGCGGCATCGCCCTGCCGTAGGCGTCCTTTGCGGTGACCTTTCTGCCGGGGATACCCGAAAGAATGCTGTTATAATATAGCTCGATGCCCGCCTGACCGTTGCCCTCGGAGTTTGTGTAGCCGATGATATGGCTGGCGAGGTTGCCGTTGGGGTAGTAGCGCTTGACATCGGGATCTATGCCGACCATCGCACTGCCGTAGGCATACTGCTTCTTGCCATCCTGCGTGTATTCGTACTTTTTCTTTTTTATCTCAACTACTTTTTCCTTGTTGTCATATTCAACCTGCTTTGCGATGACGAGATATCTGTATTTCGTCATCTTGAGCTTTTTCATCAGCGTGTCGCCGTTTATGCCGAGCGCATTGCTCAAATCACTGCACAAATCGGCACGGACGTTATCGTCCGGCACGCTGTATGGGTCAATATACACGAGCCACACCGATGCGCTCTGTGCGAGGACATTTCCCTCGGAGTCATAAATAGTGCCGCGCTGAGCCGGTATCTCGGTATCGTAGAGCTGATTTTCCTCGGCTTTGCCTTTGTAATAATCAGCCTGAACCACCTGAATGCGGAAGAGGTTGCCGACGCAGGCAAGGAAAGCTATGGCGATGATAACTACCATCACCTTGGCGCGCCTGTCTTTTTCTTTTTTAGGCAATGTCTTCTGCATATCTTCACCCTTTCACCGCTCGGTAAAAAACCTTCTTAAATGTCCAAAAAGGGCAGACCGCGATCCGCCCTTTTCAAAGCAACTCAGGCACATAATTATATGCCGTGCGATGCCCGTACTATTCTCCCGCTTTCGATCCGTTGTCATCATTATAAACGACTGAATCAGAACCGTTGACGGTTATGTAGTTTATCTGCGAGCGGTTGCCCTTGACCATGCCGAGCCTGTTTGTCGCATAGTCGAGAATAGCGTCCGTGCTCATCTTCTGAGTCAGTCTGCTCTGCAGGTCGACCGTTCTGCTCTGTTCCTCGGCGATGCTCGTCTGTATACTCGCCGTCTCTTTTGCAAGGACGGTAAGCCTTGTGCGCGAATACATGTTTATGCCCAGAAGCATGAACATAACGACAGCCACACTGAGAATAACGGCGATGCGCCTGTTTATCTCTTTTGCCTCTGCCTGCTTCTCTTCCTTCGTCTTTTCCGGCGCTTTGATCACTCGCTGCGGACCGACCGGAACTTCCCTTTTTTTCGGCGCGGGCATAGCCTGCTGAGGCTCAAAGAGTTCGAATCTATACGCCTGCGTGCCGTTGAGATTTGTTGCCATAGTTACCATCCTTTCTCTGTAACTTTTTCCCGTTTATACTAAAAAATTTATCTGATTTTCTCTATTACGCGAAGTCTTGCGCTTCTGCTGCGCGGATTCTCTTCGAGCTCCGCCTTGCTCGGAGCCGCCGCCTTTTGCGGCAATCTGCCGCGGCTCTTTCTCCCGCAGACGCACACCGGGAACTCCGGCGGGCATATACACCCCTCGCACAGGGAGGCGAAAGTCTGCTTGACCGCTCTGTCCTCGAGCGAATGGAAGGTTATTATCGCGAGCCTGCCGCCGACCTTGAGCGAATCGAACATATCGCCTATTGCTCTGTCGAGTCCGTCGAGCTCGCCGTTGACATAGATCCTCAACGCCTGGAAGGTGCGCCTCGCGGGGTGGCCTCCCTCGCGGCGCGCCGCCGCCGGAATAGAGCTTTTGACTATCTCGGCGAGTTCCAGTGTTGTTTCTATCGGCTTTTCAGCCCTCGCTCGGACTATTCCCGCCGCTATACGCGGAGCGAACTTGTCCTCGCCGTACCTGTAGATGATATCCTGCAGCTCGCGCTGTGAGAGCGAGTTGACTGCGTCCGCCGCGCTCATGCCCTGCATCGACATTCTCATGTCGAGCGGAGCGTCCGCGTGGAAAGAAAATCCGCGCGCGGCGTCGTCGAGCTGATGGGAGCTTACTCCGAGGTCTGCGAGAATGCCGTCCGCACCCTCGTCGGTGAACTGCGAAAGTATGCTCTTTATATTAAAGAAGTTGTCGTTGACTATGCTGACATTCTCTCTGCCCTCGAAACGCTTTGTGAGCGTCTCTATTGCTTCGGGGTCGCGGTCAATGGCAACGAGCCTGCCGTTTTCCGAGAGTCTGTCAAGTATCGCGTTCGAATGACCGCCGCCGCCCGCAGTGCAGTCTGCATAAAGTCCGTCCGGCTTTATATCAAGCGCGTCGATCGATTCGCGGAAAAGTACGGGTATATGCTTGAATTCCATATTATGCCGCCCTCCGCATTAAAGCTGAACATCCGCCGCGATCTTCTCGATCTCTGCCATGTTCTCCGCGCACTTCTGATCCCAAATCTCGGGGTTCCATATCTCAATGCGGTTGCCGACTCCGACTATCAACGCCTCTTTTTCGAGGTGCGCTTTTGCGCAATGGTCGGCGGAGAGGGTTATTCTGCCCTGCTTGTCTGGGATGACGCATCTCTTCGAGCTGCTCGCGATACGCTCGGCATAGGCGCGGGTCGTACCCTTGCAGAGAACGCGGAGATTCTCAAAGTATCTGTCCCACTCCTCGAACGTATAGATGATGATGCAGTCGGTGCTGCCGGGCGGAGTGCAGACGACGAATTCCGTACCGAGCTTGCTGCGGAATTCTGCCGGGATAAACACTCGGTTTTTCTGGTCGAGCGTATGGACAAAAAATCCGCTGAATTCAGTTTTTTCCATGCGCTCGCCCCCTTTTGTGTGAATTCGGGTGTTCTCGTCCACCACTTGAGTGGTTTCTGCCACCTATTTGCACCACCATTATAAAACAAAAGAACCGCCTGTGCAATAGTTTCAGGCGATTTTTTGCGCTCTGATTTTAAAAAATTTTTGGCGAATAGAAAAAGTCCCGGCGCAATACACAAGATATTGTATACTGCACCGGGATGGCAATTTCAGCTTGGATTTTTTATTGTAAAAATTTACCAGATAGCCTTTTCAGCTACATCGGTCTTTGCGCTGTCGATGAAATCGGCGATGCTCATCGCGCCGATATCGCCCTCACCGCGCTTTCTGACGCTGACCGTGCCGCTCTCGACCTCTTTCTCGCCGATGACGAGCATGTAGGGAATCTTGTGGAGCTGAGCCTCACGGATTTTGTAGCCTATCTTCTCGCTGCGGGTGTCAACGCTGACTCTGAGTCCCGCCATATCGAGCTGCTGACGGACTTCCTCGGCATAGCCGTGGAACTTGTCGGATATCGGCAGAATCTTGACCTGCTCGGGAGCGAGCCACAGCGGGAACGCGCCGGCAAAGTGCTCGGTGATAACGCCAATGAAGCGCTCGATAGAACCGAGAACAACGCGGTGAATCATGACCGGGCGATGCTTCTCGCCGTCCGCGCCTGTGTATTCAAGCTCGAAGCGCTCGGGCAGCTGCATATCGAGCTGGATGGTGCCGCACTGCCATGTTCTGCCGAGAGAATCGGACAGATGGAAGTCGAGCTTCGGTCCGTAGAATGCGCCGTCGCCCTCGTTGATGACAAAGTCCTTGCCCATCTCGGTGACCGCCGCTTTGAGAGTCTCGGTCGCGAAATCCCAGTCTTTCTCGTCGCCCATGTGATCCTCGGGCATGGTCGAGACTTCAATCTGATAGGTCAGACCGAACACGGAATAGACCTCATCAAACAGGCGGACAACGCCCTTTATCTCGTCCTTCATCTGATCCCATGTCATGAAGATATGCGCATCATCCTGAGTGAAGCAGCGCACGCGGAACAGGCCGTGAAGCGCGCCGGACAGCTCGTGGCGGTGAACCAGTCCGAGCTCGCCCATTCTCAGGGGCAGGTCGCGGTATGAATGGGGCTGAAGCTTATAGACGAGCATTCCGCCGGGGCAGTTCATCGGCTTTATCGCAAAGTCGGTGTCGTCTATAACCGTGGTGTACATATTCTCCTTGTAGTGATCCCAATGACCGCTGCGCTCCCAGAGCGAACGGTTGAGCATCATCGGAGTGGATATCTCGACATAGCCGTAGCGCTTATGCACTTCGCGCCAATAGTCGATAAGGGTATTTCTGAGAACCATGCCGTTGGGCAGGAAGAACGGGAATCCGGGGCCCTCGTCCATGATGGTGAACAGGCCGAGTTCCTTGCCGAGCTTTCTGTGGTCGCGCTTCTTCGCCTCTTCGAGCATATGAAGATAATTGTCAAGATCCTCTTTCTTCGTGAAAGCGGTTCCGTAGATTCTCTGGAGCATCTTGTTGTCCGAGTCGCCGCGCCAGTATGCGCCGGTGCAGGAGGTCAGCTTGAATGCCTTGACGCGCGAGGTGTCGGGGACATGGGGGCCTGCGCAGAGCTCATCGAACTCGCCCTGGCGGAAGAACGATATCTTCTCGCCCTTGCCGGCGTGCTCTTTGATAAGCTCGACTTTGTAGGGCTCGCCCTTCTTCTCCATCATAGCAATAGCCTCGTCGGGATCGAGCTCATATCTCTCGAGCGGCAGAGCCTCTTTGACTATCTTCTTCATCTCCGCCTCTATTTTCTCGAGAACCTCGGGAGTGAACGGCACATCGACATCGAAGTCATAATAGAAGCCGTTGTCGATAGCGGGGCCTATCGCGAGCTTCGCCTCGGGATAAAGGCGCTTGACAGCCTGAGCGAGGACGTGCGAAGCGGTATGTCTGAGCGCTCGCTTTCCGTCGTCATCGTCAAAAGTAAGAATTTCGAGCTTGCAGTCTTTGTTTATCGGGGTGCGAAGATCCTTGACCTCGCCGTCGATGCGGCAGACGCACGCCGCCTTATAGAGTCCCATGCCGAGGCTCTTTGCCACTTCCATGGCGGTTATTCCGTCGTCAAACTCCTTGACGACTCCGCCCTTGAGTTCAATGTTTACCATAAAAATTTCTCCTTTCAGCTTCGGGCTGATGCCCGTCTCAGGGATGAAAAAAGCTCCACCCCCGTAAAAATTACAGGGGTGAAGCAAATGCTCCACGGTTCCACCCGGTTTGCGGCTCGCGCCGCCACTCATGCGACCTTAACGCGGTCATACGTCGCAGCCTATCCCGCAGGGCTTCGGTGCGCGCTCGGCAGCGGTAACATATCCCGTATCAACACCGGCGCTCTCAGCCAACGGCGCGCGGCTCTCTTTGAGGACGTTCGGAACACGTCTTCTGCTTCACAGCTTTTAACATTATCATTTTATCACCAAACGCGAAAAAGTCAACACTTTCTTTCGCGCGGGATTTTGTTCAACTTCCATAAATTTTTGTACCATGTGTTGCAATAACACCTTGACATTTCTCCCGTTTAAGGTTATTATACATAATAATGGTAGTATTATGTGCCAAGCTATACTCCATATTGTTATTTTACTGAGTTTTACAATAATCAAAATTTTTATTCGGGAGGTGTTGTTCGTTTGGACGTTTGGAAAATTATTCTTATAGCCGCCGCTGTCGGAGTTGCATTCGGCATCATCGGTTTCATTCTCGGCGGTTTACATAGGAAGAGAGTTGCCGAAGCCGCAATAGGTTCCGCCACAAAGGAGGCGAACCGCATAGTCAGCGAGGCTATGACCCAGGCAGAGGCCAAGAAGAAGGAAGCTATCCTTGAAGCCAAGGATGAGATCCACAAGCAGAGAAGCGAAAACGAAAAAGAACTGCGCGAAAGACGCAATGAAGTTCAGCGCCAGGAGCGCAGAGTCATTCAGAAAGAAGAGAGTCTCGACAAGAAGATCGAGAATCTCGAAAAGAAGGACGAGACCCTCAACCGCAAGATAAAGGATGCGGATGACAGACTCGCTGAGGCGGAGAGCCTCAAGAGAAGCCAGCTCGATATGCTCGAAAAAATCTCGGGCTACAGCAAGGAGCAGGCAAAGGAATACCTGCTCAAGAACCTTGAAGACGACCTTGTTCACGAGAAGGCAGTCAAGGTGCTCGAATATCAGCAGCGCACAAAGGACGAAGCTGATACAATTGCAAGAGAGATAATCGGCACCGCTATCCAGCGCTGCGCCGCAGATCACACGGCAGAGACCACGGTATCCGTTGTCGCCCTGCCCAACGACGAGATGAAGGGACGCATAATCGGACGCGAGGGCAGAAATGTCCGCACGCTCGAAACCATAACCGGCGTCGATCTGATAATCGACGACACGCCCGAGGCTATCACCGTTTCGAGCTTCGATCCGGTTCGCCGCGAGGTCGCGCGTCTGACGCTCGAAAAGCTTATATCGGACGGCAGAATTCATCCCGCCCGCATCGAAGAGATGTACGAGAAAGCCCGCCGCGAGGTCGATGCAACTATCAAGCAGACCGGCGAGCGCGCACTCATCGACGCAGGAGTCAACGGAGTGCATCCCGAGCTCGTCAAGCTCCTCGGCAAGCTCAGATACAGAACGAGCTACGGTCAGAACGTACTCAATCATTCACTCGAAGTTTCTTATATCGCAGGTCTCATGGCGGCGGAACTTGGCGCCGACGTCAAGCTTGCAAAGAGAGCCGGTCTTCTTCACGATATCGGCAAGGCACTCGACCACGAGATGGACGGCTCGCATGTTGAGCTGGGTGTTGAGGCCGCGAAGAAATACCGCGAGAGCGAGGGCGTCATTCACGCCATCCAGGCTCACCACGGAGACGTTGAGGCAAAGACACTTGTCGCCTGCCTCGTTCAGGCCGCCGACGCCGTTTCGGCTTCCCGCCCCGGCGCAAGACGCGAGAATGTTCAGAACTACATCAAGCGCCTTGAAAAGCTCGAAAGCATCGCATCCTCGTTCGAGGGCGTTGAGCGTTCGTTCGCCATTCAGGCAGGCCGCGAAGTGCGCATAATGGTCAAGCCCGAAGTCGTCAGCGACGAGAAGATGGTTCTCATCGCCCGCGACATCGTCAAAAAGATCGAAGACGAGCTTGAATATCCCGGTCAGATAAAGGTCAACATTATCAGGGAGAGCAGAGTCAGCGACTACGCAAAATAAAAACGAATCCCACCGTCAAACGCGGTGGGATTTTTTGAAAGGAAAATCGGAATGAATATACTTCTTATAGGCGACATCGTCGGCACGCAGGGTTGCGACTTCCTGCGCTCTGTGCTCCCCGGCTTCAAGAAGCTCAAGGCCATAGATGTCGTGATAGCCAACGGCGAAAATGCCGCGCCCGGCAACGGGATAACTTCGTCCGCCGCCGAGCACATATTTTCAAGCGGCGTTGATTTTATAACGACCGGCAACCACGCTTTTCGGCGCAGCGAGGTATATCATTTTCTCGACGAGCGCAGCGATATAATCCGCCCGGCGAATGTCGGCGCAGCCTGCCCCGGCAAGGGCTTCGGTGTTATAGACATGGGCAGAGTCCGCATCGGCGTTATAAACCTGCTCGGGCGCGCATATATAAACGGCTCGGACAATCCGTTCTCCTGCATCGACTCTCTCATGGAAGAGATAAGCGACTGCCGGATAAAGATAGTTGATATCCACGCCGAAGCTACAGCCGAGAAGCTCGCCATGGGCTTCTATCTCGACGGCAAGGCGACTGCCGTTGTCGGCACGCACACCCATGTTCAGACCGCCGACGAAAAAATCCTGCCCGGCGGCACGGCTTATATAACCGACCTCGGCATGACGGGACCCGAGCTCTCGGTGCTCGGAGTCCGCCCCGAAGCTTCGATATCGTGGCTCAAGACGGGACTTCCGACGCGATTCGAGATAAGCGGCGGCGCGTGCATGATGTGCGGCGTTATAATCGATGTTGACGAAAAAACTGGAAAGTCAAGAAGTATTGAAAGAATCTGTGTAAGGTGAGAAAATAAAAATGCTCAAAGAAATAAGAATCGCAAAAGAAAAAGACTGCCCTAAAATGCTCGAACTGCTCGAATATATCTGCAATCTTCACAGCGGGATAAGGCCCGACCTGTTCAAGGCGGGAAAGTCGAAATACGACAGTGAAAGCCTCGCGAAGCTCTTAGCCGACGAGAACCGCTTAACTTTTGTTGCGGCGGACGAGAACGACGAGGTGCTCGGATATATTTTCTGCATTCTCATCGACCACTCCGTTGACTCCGCACGCTGCCCGAACAAGGAGCTCTATATCGACGACCTGTGCGTTGACGAAAAGTGCAGGCACGAGGGCATCGGCGACGCCCTGTTCAAAAAGGCTCTTGAGACGGCAAAAGAGCTCGGCTGCCACGACCTGACGCTCAACGTCTGGGAGGGCAACGACGGTGCGCTGCGTTTCTATGAGAAGCACGGCATGAAGATACAGAAGCGCGAGATGGAAATCGTGCTCGACTGAGTCAGTCTTTTCAACTTATTTTTTAAAAATATTGAAATTTTATTGAGTCGGTGGTAGAATTATCGTCGGCTCATTTTTTACGGCTTTTGAAAGGAAGATTCAATGGAAAACAGGGAAAAATTTTCGTCGAGACTCGGATTCATTCTGATCTCGGCAGGCTGCGCCATCGGACTGGGAAATGTCTACAGATTCCCGATAACGACCGGCGCATACGGCGGCGCGTTTTTCGTGCTGATTTACATCGCGTTTCTTGTTCTGCTCGGCATACCGGTCATGACGGCGGAGCTCGCAGTCGGCCGCGCAAGCCAGCGCAGCATCGCCTCGTCATACGACGTGCTCGAAAAGAAGGGGCAGAAGTGGCATCTCGCCAAGTATCTCGGCATCGCCGGAAACTATTTGCTCATGATGTTCTACACGACTATCTCCGGCTGGATGCTGATATACTTTATAAAGTATGCGGACGGCTCGATCCTCGCGTACAAGAGCGCGGAAGAACTCGGAGCGGTGTTCGGCACGATGATAAGCAACCCCGTGCTCATGGTCTGCGCCACATTCGCAGTCATTCTTGTCTGCTTCAGCATCTGCTCGTTCGGTCTGCAAAAGGGCGTCGAGAGGATAACAAAATGGATGATGGTGGCTCTCCTGCTTCTCATGGTGGGGCTCGCAATCTATTCCTGCACGCTCTCGAACGCCGCAGAGGGACTGAAATTCTATCTCGTCCCCTCGCTCAAGTCCCTTGAAAATTCGGGCGTATGGACGGTAATCTCGTCCGCAATGGGGCAGGCGTTCTTTACTCTGAGCATCGGTATCGGCTCTATAGCGATATTCGGCAGCTACATCGGCAAGGAGCGCAGGCTCCTCGGCGAGGCTGTGACAATAGTCGGGCTTGACACTTTCGTTGCACTCATGTCCGGCGTTATCATCTTCCCCGCATGCTTCACCTATAACGGCGGCGTCACCGCAGACGCGGGCACGGTCGGCGCGAGCTTCCTGTTCACGACGCTTTCGAGCATCTTCAACAGCATGCCCGGCGGACGCATAGTCGGTGCGCTGTTCTTCGTATTCATGATATTCGCAGCGTTCTCGACGGTCATTGCCGTTTTTGAAAACATCATGTCCTTCTGGCTCGAGTTGACGAAGCTCAGCCGCCGCAAAGTGGCGCTGATAAACATCGCGCTCATGCTCGTGCTCTCCCTCCCCTGCATGCTCGGCTTCAATGTGCTCGAAAAAATACAGATAGCCGGCAAGGGCATCATGGATATCGAAGACTTCCTCGTTTCAAACGTCCTGCTCCCGCTCGGCAGTCTCGTCTATGTTCTCTTCTGCAGCAGGAAATACGGCTGGGGCTGGAAGAACTACATCGGCGAAGTCAACTGCGGCGAAAAGGGCTCAAAAATGCCCGGCTGGATAAGACCTTATTTCACATATGTTCTGCCGATAATCGTTATAATCGTCTTTATTATGTCAGTCGTCGGCTGATAAAAAATCATGGCTCGGTTAGGGAATTTCCCCGTGCCGAGCCGTTTTTTATTTTATTCGGGGAAAAGGCTTTTTTCTCTTGAATATCCCCCACTTATTTGTTATCATTGCCTTGTAAAAAATACGTTTTAAGGACGGTGCTACCATGAAATTTCCAATAGGCGTTATTATTGACAGCTTCCGCACGGATATCCCGACGGCGGTCAAAAAGGCTGCCAAGGTCGGTGCGCAGGGCATCCAGGTCTATGCCACCAGCGGCGAGATGTCGCCAGAGGAGCTTGTCGGCTCCAAGCGCGCGGATTTCCGCAAGCTCGTTGAGGACAACGGACTCGTCATCTCCGCCCTCTGCGGCGATCTCGGCGGCGGCTTCGGCAACAAAGAGGAGAACCCCTGGAGAGTCGAGAAGTCGAAGAGGATAATCGAGCTTGCAAAGGAGCTCGGCACGGATATCGTCACGACCCACATCGGCGTTGTGCCCGAGGACAGCAGCCATGAGAGATACAAAATCATGCAGGAGGCATGCTTCGAGCTCTCCCGCTTCGCGGACAGCCTCGACGCGCACTTCGCGATTGAAACGGGCCCCGAGACTTCGGCGACGCTCAAGAAGTTTCTTGACTCGCTCGGCTCTACCGGCGTCGCGGTCAACCTCGACCCCGCGAACCTTGTCATGGTCACGGGCGACGACCCCGCAAAGGCGGTCTATAACCTGCGCGACTACATAGTTCACACACACGCCAAGGACGGCGTTCAGATATTCTACAGGGATCCCGAGATAGTATACGGCATAAAAAAAGACCCGCTCGTCACAGGCAGCTCGTTTAAAGAAGTGCCGCTCGGCGAGGGCAGCGTCAAGTGGGACGAATATCTCGCCGCGCTCAATGATATCGGCTACAAGGGCTTCCTGACGATAGAGCGCGAAGTCGGCGACGACCCCGAAAAGGATATCGGCAACGCCGTCAGCTTCCTCAAAGGATACATGGACTGAGGTGAATGAAATGAAAACCTGCGTCAGCAGCTACAGCTTTCAGCCGATGCTTTCGAGCGGGGAAATAACCCAGCTTCAGCTCATAGGCAAGGTCAAAGAGATGGGCTTCGACGGAATTGAATTTATCGACCTCATGCCCGAAGACGGAATGTCAGTCGAAGAATATGCCAAGCGTCTGCGCGACGAGAGCGAAAAGAAAAACCTGCCGATAGTCAACTACACCATCGGCGCGGAGCTTCTCAACCGCCCGCTCGACGAGGAGTGCGAGCGCCTGTTCAGGCAGGTCGATATAGCTGAGATACTCGGCGCGTCGGGCATGCGCCACGACGCGACAGGCGGCTATAATGCGCCCCTTAGCGCTTACTGTGGGTTTGAGCAGGCTCTGCCCACCCTCGTTGAGGGCTGCCGCAGAGTGACCGAATACGCCGCAGAGAAAGGCATATCTACAATGGTCGAGAACCACGGCTATTTCGCGCAGGACAGCGACCGGGTCGAAAAGCTCGTCACGGGAGTTGCAAACCCGAACTTCGGTCTGCTCGTTGACATGGGCAACTTCGCCTGCGCCGACGACCCTTCGGACAAGGCGGTCGGCAGAGTCGCAAAATACGCAAAGCATGTCCACGCCAAGGACTTTCACATCAAGAGCGGCTCAGAGCCCGATCCCGGGCGCGGATTCTTCCGCAGCAGAGCCGGCAACTACCTGCGCGGCGCAGTGATTGGTCACGGCAACATCCCCGTGGCGCAGTGCATAGGCATACTCAAGCGCGCGGGCTATGACAAATATGTCAGCATCGAGTTTGAGGGCATCGAGCAGACGCTCACGGGCATCGAAATCGGGCTTGAGAATCTCAAGAGATTCATAGCCGAGGCTGAGTAAAAAGTTAAAAGAGTCCAAAAAACGCACCCGAAAGCAAGACGCCTTCGGGTGCACTTTTATTCATTTTCATCCGATTCGGGCTCAGTCTGCTCCACAAAAATAAATTCGCCGTTTTCAGCTTTGCAGATATACTTTTTGCCGGTTGTTACTTTTCCCTCGAGCATCTGCTCCGAGAGCTTATCCTCGATCTGCTGCTGGATAACACGCTTGAGCGGTCTCGCTCCGTAGACCGGGTCGAAGCCCGCATCCGCCGTCTTTTGAACAGCCGATTCGTCAAAAATTAAAGTTATATCCAGCTGCGCCACGCGCTTTGAGAGCGTTTCGAGCATTCTGCGCGCAATTTCGGATATATCCTGCTTTTCGAGCGAGTGGAAGACGATTATATCGTCAACGCGGTTCAAAAATTCCGGTCTGAATGTATTCTTGAGCTCTTTCATCACAAGCTCGCGCACGCGGTCATAGCTCGGGACATTGCCGCGCTCCGAAGAGAAGCCAAGTGCCTTTCCGCTGCCCGAAATCAGCTTCGCGCCGACATTCGAGGTCATTATAATAATGCAGTTCTTGAAATCGACCCTACGCCCCTGCGAGTCGGTCAAGATGCCGTCATCAAGTATCTGGAGCAGCATATTGAAGACATCGGGGTGCGCTTTTTCTATTTCATCAAAGAGAATGACGCTGTACGGTCTGCGGCGGACTTTTTCGGTCAGCTGACCGCCCTCATCATAGCCGATATATCCGGGCGGCGAACCGACGAGTCTCGAGACCGTGTGTTTCTCCATATATTCGGACATATCGAGCCTTATCATCGCGTTCTCGTCGCCGAAAAGCGAGTCGGCAAGTGCTTTGCAAAGCTCCGTTTTGCCTACACCTGTAGGGCCGAGGAAAATAAACGAACCGGTCGGGCGCTTGGGGTCTTTGAGCCCGACTCTGCCGCGCCTTATTGCCCGCGCGACCGCGCTGACTGCCTCATCCTGGCCGACTATTCTGCGGTGCAGCTCATCTTCAAGATGAAGCAGGCGTTCGCTCTCCGCCTGAGTCAGCTGCGAGACGGGTATTCCAGTCCACGCGCAGACTATTTCGGCTATATTATCAGCCGTGACCTCACCTATTTTCTTGCTCGATTCCTCGCGCCAGCTGTGCTTTGCGCGCTCGAGTTCGTCGCTCAGCTTCTTCTGCTCGTCGCGTATCTGCGCGGCGTGCTCGAACTCCTGAGAATTCACCGCCGAATCTTTTTCTTCGGCGAGGGCGCGGAGTCTGTCCTCCATATCTTTGAGATCCGGCGGCGCTGTGAATGCACCGAGCCTGACGCGCGACGCTGCCTCGTCTATTAAATCTATCGCCTTATCGGGCAGATATCTGTCGCCGATATAGCGCACCGACATTTTTACCGCCGCCTTTATCGCGTCGTCGGTTATTCTGACTTTATGGTGCGCCTCGTATTTGTCGCGGATGCCCATGAGTATCGCGACCGCCTCGTCCTCGCTCGGCTCGCCGACCGTGACGGGCTGAAAGCGGCGCTCGAGCGCGGCATCCTTTTCGATATGCTTACGGTATTCTTCGAGCGTGGTTGCACCGATGACCTGCATCTCGCCGCGGGCAAGCGCGGGCTTCAAAATATTCGCGGCATCGACCGCACCTTCCGCCGAACCTGCACCTATAAGCGTATGCAATTCGTCTATAAAGAGAATGACATCCCCCGCCTTTGAAACTTCTTCAATGGCGGATTTGACGCGCTCTTCGAAATCGCCCCTGTACTTTGTTCCGGCGACCATGCCCGTGAGGTCGAGCGAAACTATGCGCTTGCCTTTGAGCAGTTCGGGCACTTCGCCCGTGGCGATTTTCAGCGCGAGCCCCTCAGCGATTGCCGTCTTGCCGACTCCAGGCTCACCTATCAGGCAGGGGTTGTTTTTAGTTCTGCGCGAGAGAATCTGAATGACGCGTTCTATCTCCTTCTGCCTGCCGATAACGGGGTCAATTCTGCCCGCCGCGGCAAACGAAGTCAGGTCGCGCCCATATTGATTGAGGGTCGGGGTATCCGTTCTGCCGCCGGGCTTTTTGACCGTCTCCGGCTTTCCGGAATCTTTACCCGACGCCGAGCCGAACGCTTTCAAAAGCTCCTGCAAAATCTCCTGC
>ULLC01033209.1_pt1 | contig 14924 bp, 7 predicted proteins | sample 1951301 | NCBI WGS metagenome assembly ULLC01 (sample SAMEA4835515, study PRJEB28245) | human gut metagenome | biome: gut microbiome; material: fecal sample | place: Denmark | collected 2008 | reverse complement strand
CCCGCCATAACGGAGGCGGATGGCTGCACGAACAAGTAGCGACGTTACTTAGCGGCAAGGAGTATGAACGCTTTGTGCCGCGTGGCCAGTACATCGGCAGCGATCCTTTTGACAGATGGCTGAAACCTTCGTGTATGCTGGTTTGCGAGGATAATTACAGCAATGCCCATGGTACTCCTTTCGTATATAAGACGTTGGGAATAGGCAAGCTGGTGGGTGCTCCCGTGGCAGGAACCATGACTGCTGTCTGGTGGGAAAGCCAGATCGATCCAAGTATTGTATTCGGTATTCCGCAGGTAGGTTGTGTGGATATGCAGGGCAACTATCTGGAGAACCGGACTTTACAGCCGGACATCTTGGTTTATAATGAGCCGGAAGCTGTTTTGAAGGGAGAAGATGCACAGCTGAAAGCGGCGGTGGACCATTTGCTGAAGGGGTTGCAACAGAAGAGGTGAGTTGCTAAAGCGCTGATTTTTATATAGAACTCAGATTATTTAACGTGAGTCCGACGAATTCAGATACTCTGTTGATTCGTCGGATTCACGTTTTTTTTAAGTTCTCTCACATCAGTGTTCTACCTGCAAGAGTGTATGACTGAGTTCTCGACATATAGGGGCTAAGTCCCTATGTAAAGGAAACAAAGTCCCGGACTATTGTATGCTGGGTTTCGTTATCTTGTCCGGACGCTCATTTCTTCATTCCCGGTGACTCATATCTCTCCGAATGCCCCGAAGGGGAAGTTTCTTATTTGCCTTTGAACCATTTATCAGCGAACTTTATGTATTGTTCCCAATCATAAACCGTAATGTTATGGATTCCGGTGCGGATGTGGTAGGCAATACTTCCATCCCGGACGGGGGTATCTGTGGCAGGCATCTCTGCAGACTCTAATCCTTTCTTGTCAAAAAGCTCATATACGGGAGTGGCATATACTCCGGATAGGAATTCGCCTTTTGGGTCGGCCCAGCGGTCTTCGGTTGCACTGGCTATATAGACCGGGCGGGGAGCTTGCAGGGCAATGAGCTCGTGTTGGTCGAACGGTAAATTTTCCTCTTTATCATTGTATTTCCAGAAGTTGCGGCAGAACCAATGCGTGAATTGCCGGTTGACGGCACGGACTGTTTCGCCAAAGGCACGGCGGGAGAGCGCTGCGCCTCCGCAACCGGAACAGTTGGAAATAATTAGGGAGAAACGTTGGTCTGTAGCACCGGCCCATAATGCAGTTTTGCCATGCCGGGAATGACCGAAGACGGCCACTTTGGACGCATCTATCTCTTTGTCCGTCTCAAAATAGTCCATGGCACAACTCATGGCCCATGCCCATGCTGCAATGGTTCCCCATTCGTTGTCGGCAGGGCGGCGTTGCCCCTTTTTGTAGAACAAAGGATGAACTCCGTTTTTGAAGGCATCATCGAAATCTGGGTCAATGTCTCCCCGATAAATAGTGGCAAGTGCATAGCCGTTCTTCATTATTGTTTCTATGGGCCAGCGTGCCGAAGCAACACCTCTTTCGGGAAGCTTTTTCCATCTGAACTCTTTTTGTTTTTCAGGTGTAGGATATGATATGCCGGGGTCGGTGCTGATGGTGTGGTTACCTTTGAAGTTGAGTCCGAAGAACAACGGTACGGTTCCCGCACGTTGGTTGGGAATGTACATGAGTATGGTGAAATACTTTTTGTTGTCCTTTGTAAGATAGACATTGACTTCTTTTCGGGTAGCCAGTCCTCCAAGTGCATGGCTGTCTTCCGTCAATACTTCGAAATGCATGTCCTTAGGATGTTTGGGAGCCTTACCGAACATCTCTGTTTCAAAGAGTCGCAATAGTTCGGGACGGCGTTTCTTCATCCATTGTTCTGCTGTTGTTACCGGTTTTCCGTTTTTCAGTGTCAACGCATCGGGCAGGGTGTATTCGGGAACATTCGCTTCATTGTAATTGGCTTTGGCGGCCGGCTGCTTCAGGTCGAACAGATGGGTGACCTTGTCCGGACAAAGTATGGCTGCGTGTGCGGCTTTCTGGGCTACTTCCTTCTCGTCATAGTTCATGCCTTTTGGGGAGTAGGGGGCTCCTATGACATTTTGGCCGGTCAAAGCTTCGAACCAGGTACAAGCGGCGGTATATCTGCCTATTTTCAAGTCCAGATGATAGCCATCCCTATTCATGTGGTCGCCTATAAAGGTGATGCGGGCATTCTGGATGGCAGTGCCGGAGGGGATAATTTTCTTGATGCCCGCCAATCCGGCTGCTTCCTTAACGGCATTGACAATATCGGTGTACATTTTCATCTGGCTTGAATTGTAGTTCTTGAATCCCGAATGAGTGCTGTTGCTGGCATAGGCCCAAGTTTGATGCATCATTAAAACAGTCTTTTTACCGATCCGTGGCTTGACATAATTCACCAGTTCCGGGAGGGATGCTTTGTATGTCTCGTAAATGCCTGATACCGGACTTGCTTGTTGCAGGCTTACATAGTCCCATGGTTCGTCGGCCAGGGCTTTCTCAATGGTCATTTCCCGGATTTCTACCCTTTCCCCATTTTTGTCTACTTTGCGGTAGGCGTAGGCCGGTGTATTGTTGCGTATATTTTTTACGTGCCGTTCCAATGAACATCCTCCGATGTACATGTTGCCGATAATCATGATATAACCTTCGGACTTTCCCAGTTCGTGCAGATATTGTTCCACTGCATCTTGTGAGAAACTGTTGCCTATGGCCAGCACTCTAAGAGTGTCTGTGTCAGTTGCTTTTGCCTGCAGTCCTCCGGAGGAGGAAAGCAGTAGAGCAAGCAGGAGGAAGAGCTTTACCGATAATCTTGAAACATGCAAGTCGTTTCTTTTCATCATACCTTTGTACGCTTTAATGTATTTACTTTATAGTTACTTCTGCCAGTTTCAGCCAACCGGAGTCTGTGTAAGTACCTTTGGCAGAGATATTCAGTCCTTTTACATTACTGCCATTACCTTTGGTCGTATCTACCAAAGCCACTGCCCAAGTATAGTTGCCTTTCTTGACTCCCTTGATTTTAGGAGTAAACTCATAAGAAGTGGGATGGTCTTTAATCCAGACCGACAAATCGGTATTGTTGTCCAGATAGGAGTAGACTATCTGATTGTCCTGATTCAATAAGGCAAAGGCTACTTTGTATTTTTGATTCCATTGCGGTATATTGGTAGGGCAGTATCCCCAGCCTAAATTGTTCCAACGATGTGCTATTTTTATTTTTGTCCCGTTCTTTATCTCTTTGGGAACTACAATGGAATCGGGATACAAACGATAACCTCCTTCGGAGATGAAACGCTCAACCAAAGGATAGGCATCACGGAACCAACTCATGGTTTCGTCTCCTACACGGAAATCCATCATGTTGACATGAGCTTCCTGACCGTCTTCAAATTCTCCTATACGTACATCTTTGGCTGTTTTGTAACCACTCGGGTCATTGTGATAAGGGTGCTTGCTCACAATCCATCCGCCTTCCAGTAGAACCGGGCGTTTCATAATCCAAGGTTTCACATAGTTTCGCTCCCACTGGCCGTAATACTCTCTCATTCCGAAAGCATCATGACGTAAGGAAAAACCTTTCTCGCAAGCGCTGTCCAACAAGCGTTTACTATCGGGATCAAAATTCTCCTCACCTGCCCAGTCTTTGCCTGCACCCATCCAACGATGGTAGTTGATAACTAAAGGTACTTTGGTGAAGTGTTTGACATAGAGGTCTGTAATCCAATTGAACACAGCTTCCCGGTTCTTGGAGTCAATGTACTTCATGGTGTGTGCTTCACCCCATTTGCCAAGACCGTAGCCGTCTATAAATTCCACCAGGTCAGGGTCATTGTATTTTTGGGCAAATGCTTCTATGAACTTTGCATATTTCTCCTGGAAGATGGGGTCATCAGGATAGGGAGAGCGTTTTCCATTGTCTGTATAGTATTTGGCTCCTGCATCGAATACATAGGCCGGAGTGGCTTCATTTTTTCGGTCGCGGCTGTCGACAACTACACGGAAAGAGAGACGCATACCTCTGTCGAGTGCCCCTTGAATTACTTTTTTCAACTTTTCGTTGGTATCCCAGCCGTAGACTCCTTCGGCGGGATTGAAGGTACTCCAATGCGTACGGATATAGAGTGTGCGTGCATAATCGGAAATCTTCACGGTCGTTCCTTTTTCCGGTACATAGATATGGTCGTATTTCTTCCAGAAGTCATCGCTTACATTCTCGTTTGCATAGACTACCCAGCCACTCAAAGGATTTCCCTGCATGGTTTTCTTGTCCGGCCAGATTTTTATGTAATCGGCTTCCGTATCTACAGCCATCTTGTAAATCTGGCACCCTGCTGCAAGAAAAGCGCCGACACCGTAAACTTCTGTCATGTCACGGGTGACTTTACGAGGATCGGCACCGATCGGTTGTACCCAGCCAAGTTTGCCGTTTGCATCTACAGCATTAGTCAACGCTTTCCATCCTTTTATAATGACTGGCATAAAGTCATCTTCGTCCAAGATACCTGCATTCACACCATATGCCAGTGCATATACAAAGAAACCGGTAGAACTGGTTTCGGGAGAAGGGTAGGAAGCCGGGTCCAAAAGGCTGGCATGCCAATAACCGTCTTCGTTCTGCAATCCGGCGATACGGGTACATAACCGGACAAACAGTTCTTCGTAATAAGCGCGTTCCATCAAGCCTTTGGGCAACTCCTGCAATACTTCTGCCAATCCGGCCAGTACCCAGGCATTTCCACGTCCCCAGAACACCTTTCTGCCATTGGTTTCTTTTTTGCCGAAATAATGCCAGTCTCGGTAGAAAAGGTTCTCTTCCTTATCGAATAGATATTCGTAGGTAGCCCGGTATTCATTGTCCATGAATTGGAGGTATTTCCGGTTGTTGGTTTCGCGGTATAGCTTGGCATAAACCGGGGGGGCCATGAACAAGGCGTCACACCAGGTCCAGCGTTCCAGGGTTTTGTTGTCACCGTACTCCAGTTTGAATGTACCGTTGGATGGATGGTTGACGATCCATTCCGTACGTGCCAGGGTAGGAGCTAGTATTTCTTCTTTTTTATATTTACGGTATAAGTCAATGAATGATTGGGAAACGGTTATATCGTCTGCATGGTACAATCGCTGATGGGGTTGCCAGCAGTTCCGTCTTCCTATTTTATAGAGCCATTGATAGTAGGTGCTGTCATTGTACTCCTCTTCTGCCAGTTTTGCCCAATCTGCCATACCTACATAAAGTGCTCCATTGGTCCAGTCTAGGTCGTGGTGTTCGTGGGCAGTGTTAGGATTGGAAATTTGCCAGTCCGCCACTTGCTTCATTTTCTCTTTTACTTCCTTTTTGCTGAATGGCACTTGTGCCATGATTGCCATACTGATAAACAGAAAGGCCGATGCTGTTAATTGTCTGTGTATCTTCATGATTGTTTATTGATAAAATTAAGGGAATTGCCTTTGTTCTCAATGGACGCGGACAATTCCCTTTATGAGAATCTTGAAAACTATCTTTTTACCTTTATTCGTGTTTTATTTTGTCTTTGTGCTGTTAATATCCTTCGTTTTGCGGGAATTCTGCACCCGTATTTGAATCTCTAATCTCTTGAGGTATGGGCCAAAGTACATGATAATCGCGTATAGCTGGTCCTGCTTCTGTATTATATTTGCGAGTGCGTTCTAATAATTTCCCAGTACGTAATAGTGTGAAACGGCGTGATTCTTCACCAACTAGTTCACGAATACGCTCATCTAATAATAAATCTAAAGTCATTTCGTTGTCATTGGTCAGTTCGCTTGCATGTGAGCGACGGCGTACTTCGTTAATAGCTTCACGCGCTCCTTTAAGATTGCCTTGCATCAAGCGCGCTTCACAAAGATAAAAATAGGTTTCTGCTAATCGGAATTTCATGCGGTCACGGAAAGAACCTCCCATTCCTAAATCTTCCTTACGTCCATAAAAGAATTTTGTAGGAGATGGAAAAAGTCGATAAGTTACGAACCAACTATTTTCTGTGATTTCAGCTTTCTTGCCAAATAGATCTGGTTCTTTTTCATTATTGTAGTACCAATTGCGTTTTATGTTATATTCAGAGTTTCGAATATCTGCTTCTTCATAAAATCCAGAATTTTCACCAATCCACCATTCCATAGGGACTAATTGTGCTACTCCACGTCCTCCCAATGTATCAGCTAGCACAAAACCTGTTATTTCAAAGTATTTGGGTCCCCATGCGCGGCGAGTCCAATCGTCGTCATTAGAACCACCGCCGATTGTATTGTACTCAAATTGTATGGTCCAAACGCTTTCCATATTGCCTGCTGTACGATTTTGATTGTTTTCAACAAATAAATCAGAAAATACATCTCCGTTTGCTTTAGCTTTTTCGCCGAACCGATCTTTCATTAAATGAAAATAGCCAGAGGTAATCACATTGTTTGCGGATACTTCTGCGTTTTTATAATCTCCTTTCATTAAATAAACCTCACTTAATAGATGTTCGGCAGCCCATTTGGTGAGTTTGCCAACTTTGACAGCATCTGGATCTTTGGGGAGATTATCACTAGCAAACTTTAAATCTTCTATCATGTGTGATATAATTTCTTCTCTCGGTGTTCTTGTAAAGTCAATTCTGAATTTATCTTCTATTTTATCAATATAAGGCACATCTCCATAGAGATAGACTAATGTGCGATAAGCATATGCTCTGAAGAAACGAGATTCTGCTTGATATAGTAGTTTATCACTGCTTTGATCCCAATTTTGATTGATCTCAGAATACTTTAACATTTCATTGGCGCTGGCAATTAAGCTATATCCCCAATTCCAAAAAGTACTAACTAATTTTGTATTAGGAGTTAATGTTAGGAAACCGAAGGGTTGTATGGAGCCATCTTTTGTCCCCATTGTTGCGATGTCAGTAGCAACTTGCAAAGCTTCATAGGGGCAAGCTGCTCCATGGGTAAAAGCACTATTTCCCCATGTATTGTATTCTGCACGTGCTATGGCATAAAGGCCTGCAGAGCCAACTTCAAATCCGTAAGAACTTGTATAAGTATTGTCTGGCGCTAATTCATTTTTTAGTTTTTCATCTAAGAAGTCAGAACAGCTAGTAGTGAACAAAACTACTAAAAGTGCCATTATGGTTTTTGATATGTATTTTTTCATTGTATATATAAGTATATTTTAGAATGTTACGTTTACTCCTAATACATAAGAACGTGCAGTCGGATAGGAGGCAAACCAACTGTTGTCGTAGTTTAATACGCTTCGTATGTCACAGAATGTATAAGGATTTTCTATGCTGAGGTTAACTCCTAAATTGTTTATTCCCAATTTCTTCACTAAATTTTTATTGAAGTTATATCCTAAAGTTATATTTTTAATTTGGATATAAGTAAAGTCTTTATAGTAACTGTGGCCATCGAAACGGTCATAGACTGGTGAAACATATTTTGCATTGGGATTTTCTGGAGTCCAATAATCTGCTTTATGTAGATTATTGTAGAGATTAAGACTCCATCCCCCAATGTTTGCCTCACTTAATTCACGTGTTACTTTAAATGTTCCATTCAGCAAGAAAGAAAGGTAGAAATTTTTATAAGTAAAGGTGTTACCCATGGAAAGATAGAAGCTGGGATTCTTGGAACCAATGATAACTTTATCCTTGGAATCTATTTGGCCATCTCCATTCGCATCTTTAATTTTTGCAGAACCGGGTTTTGCTCCTTTTTGGATTTCTTTTTCTTGCCCATCGTTTTTGTCAATATATGTGTATTGGTCTCCCTCTTGCCAAATTCCAATAACGTCATAATCATAATAGATTCTTAACGGTTTTCCAATAAACCATTTATTGGTTATGTCGTCTTTGCCATCACCGCGTAGTTCCACAATTTTATCACGATTTAATTGGAAAATAACGTTAGTACTCCATTCAAAGTCTTTTTGGCGAATATTAATTGTATTCAAATTAATGTCTACACCTTTATTGCGCGTTTCACCTACATTATCCCAAATACTTTTATAACCATTCATAATGGGAACAGTACGTTTCATTAGCAAGTCTTTAGTATTAGCAATATACATTTCGATACTACCATTAATGCGACCATTAAAGAAAGAGTAATCAATGCCTACATTGAATGTTTGGGTTGTTTCCCATTTTAAATTAGGGTTACCTACACCGTCGTTAGCCAAGTATGCCCCATTGACTCCGGCTCCTCCATCACCCCAAATATAGTTGGTTAGACGTAAGCGATCTAATGTTTGATAAGGATTGATGGCTTGGTTACCATTAGAACCGTAAGAAACGCGAAGTTTTAACTGGTCCATCCAATTACTGGTTCTTTCCATAAAGTTCTCTGAAGCAATATTCCATCCTACTGCTACTGAGGGAAAGAATGCATATTTGTTGTTTGTGCCAAAAGCAGAATAACCGTCTGCACGCCCAGTAAGAGTTAACAAGTATTTTCCTGCATAAGAGTAGTTTAGTCGAAGCATATAAGACAACATCGAGGTTTCAGATAACCCTGATTTTACAGCTTTTTTGTTTTCACCAGCTCCTATATTATGGTAACTAGAATCATCATTAACAAAACTCTCAGCAGATTCTTCAGAGGTTTTCTTTTGTGTTTGTTGTACACTGAATAAACCAGTAGCATCTATGTGATGTTTGTCGAAGTCTCTATTATATTTGAGTGTGTTTTCCCAAGTATAGTCCCAATAATGCTCATTATATATACTCGCTTTTCCACTACTAATTCGACCTTCTTTGGTATCACGGCCATAATATTTACCCTCAAAAATTGTTCGATAATTATAACCGAAAGAAGTTCGTGCTGAAAGTCCTTTTATGGGCAATAAGATATCTGCATAAGTGTTCAGTAAGAAGTTACGGGTGGTTCGATCGTGGTCTGCATTAACGTTAGCCATGGGATTAATAACAAATGATTGGTCCATGGGTTCTTCATAATATTTCCCATTTTCATCTTTATAGATACCATAAGGACTTTGCTTGATAGCAAATTCGATATTGGGAGTAATTCCTCCGTTCTCTTTTTGTATGAATTGAGTTTGTACTCCAATAGTTAGCCATTTATTTAATACTTGAGTAACATTTAAGTTCATGTTATAACGTTTAAGAGCAGAATTGAAGACAACCCCCTCTTGATCTAAGTAAGAAACAGCTCCCATATAATTAGTATTTTCTGTTCCACCTGAGATGCCAACTTGGTGTTCCATCGTGAAAGCGTTACGGAAAACATAATCTTGCCAATCATTGGTTATACCTTGCTTATAATTTACAAGCTCACTAAGACTTAAAATATTTTCAGGGTCCAATTGTTCGCCGCTCCAATCATATTTTAATCGTGCGATATCTTGTCTAAACTTTATGTACTCGTTTGGTCCCATTACATCAATGGTTTGTTGAGGTTGCGATAACCTAAACTGGCCTTTATAGGTAACTTGTGCTGCACCTTTCTTTCCTTTTTTTGATTGAATCAGAATAACACCATTGGAACCGCGTGAACCGTAAATAGCTGCCGCAGAAGCATCTTTTAAAATGCTTAGATTTTCGATGATATTGGGATCAATGTCACTTAAAGAACCGCTATAAGGGATACCATCTAATACAATGAGAGGGGAGTTGCTGGCACTTAAAGAATTTTCACCGCGGATAAGAAGCGTCTGGTCTGCACCGGGTTTGGCATCGCTGGTTGTTACGCTCAAACCTGGAACTTGTCCGGCGAGGCGGTCCATTAAATTACTACTATTTATCATGTTTAGTTTCTTTTGGTCTACAGTTGCGATACCTCCAGTCAGGTCGGACTTACGCTGTGTACCATAGCCGATTACCACGACTTCTGCCAGTGTTTTACTGTCTTCCACTAACTTTACGGTACTGTTTCTACCAGCTTTTACAGTCTGTGTCACATAACCGATATAGGAGATTTTGAGATTACTCCCTGCCGGTGCATTGATTGTGTATTTTCCGTCAAGATCTGTAATGACACCAGTACTGGTTCCTTCCACTATGACATTTGCTCCGATAATCGGTTCATCACTTTCGTCAATTACTGTACCAGAGATGTTCTGTGGTTGTTCGGATATTGCTTTGTTATTCTTTCCGGTATATAAAATAATGTGTGTTGCGTCGATTTCAAATTTAACATTGGTCCCTTTCAATAAGGCTGCTATTGTCTTATTAATAGTTTCATTCTTAACATTCAGGCTGACTTTCTGTTTGATGTCTATTTGCTGCGATTCATAGAAGAAAGTGTATCCGCTTTGCTTTTCCACTTTTGGCATAGCCTCTGATAATGGGATATTTGTGAACTTCAGTGTGATCAGTTTCTCTTTCTTTTGTGCAGAAACCGGGGCACATAGAAGTACCAGTATAAGAATGATGAGTTGTTTTCTTATATCCATAATTGTCTTAAATTTAAAGATTAATGTAGGTGTTTACTTTTCGTTAATTATTAAATAATGTGCATTTCTCATTTGTTTTTTTGGCATAAGTTTTTAATTTTGTTACTGTTTCATTTTACTTTTTTTTGTGTCTGCAAACGAAATTGTCAACTCATTCTCTTCGTTAAAGGTATATTTCATAGGTTGGATGCGTGACATGATACGGAGTATTTCGTCCAGCGGTTCGCTACGCAACGTAAACGTATAGAAATATTTATTGGATAATGTAGGATCCACGTCTATCTTTACCCGATACCATTTAGAAAGCAGTTTGCAAATGTCTCCCAATGAACGGTTTCTGAATACGAGTTGTGTATTTGCCCACGAAGAGGCAAAATGTACATCATCTTTTTCTACCTTAAGTGTCAGGGTTTTCCGATTAAAAGTAGCTGTTTCGCCTGGTTTGAGGAAACGGTTCTCTGTCTTGGTTTCCAAAGAGACGGACCCTTCTACCAAACTCACTACTGTATTTTCCGAACCGGGGAATGCATCGACATTGAATTTGGTTCCGTGAACCACGATACGCATACCTTCTGTCTGCACGATAAAAGGTTTGTCTGCATCGTGTGCTACATCGAAGTAAGCTTCACCAGTTATATTTACGATACGCTCATCCTTATTCATTTGTGATTCGTATTGCAAAGCGGTCTCTGTATGCATCCATACTTCGCTTCCGTCAGGAAGGAGAACCTTAGACTTACCCGACAAATTGGAGTATAACTGCGGCATGGCTTCAGGCTGTCCGTTAAGAAATCCTATGTAGAATGAGCAACCGATGGCAACAGCTATACATGCAGCTACTGCGTAGCGGTATATCCGTTTCAGTTCGAAGCGTTTCTTTGCAGGTTTTTCAGTCTGCTTAGGCTCGCTGGCGTGCATACGGTTGACAAGTTCATTCCAATAATATTCGGTATTGGGCGTGTAGTTTTCTACATTTGCCTGAATTTTTTCCCATAACAGCTGCAATTCCTTGAATAACGCTTCGTTGTTACTGCTGCGTAACCAAGTCTCCAATTGCCGCTCTTCGTCTGCGGAAATTTCCTGTTTCAACTTAGGAATGATTAAATTCCAAGGAACACTTTTTTTCATGATCATGATGTTTTTATAGGCCTTCACTTATATGACACATCACTTGAGTTTAACCCTTATTCCAATTCCAATTATTTTTTTAATAAATTTCAAGGAACGAATAATATTAGTATCTTTGCCGCTCAAGAGTCCTTATCTAATATAACTTCGATATGCCTGCAGAAGATGATATCCTATTGTTACAGTTAATCAAACAAGATGATGAGAAGGCTTTCAAGCACCTTTTCGATACTTATTTTGTTTCACTCTGCCGCTTCATGTCCCTTTATCTGAGAGACAAGCAGGAGATAGAAGAACTGGCCCTTTCCATCTTTATGAATTTGTGGGAGGGTAGGGCCGACTTGACTCTTAAAATCTCATTCAAGGCTTATCTTTTCCAGTCTGCACGCAATCGTTGCCTGAATGCTTTACGCGATGAAAAGGATACGGTTCCCATCGAGGGAGGAGAAGAATATGGATATGCTCTTGCGGCTGATACTTCGGTGGAGATGGAAGAACTGAACCGATTGATTGAAGAAGCTGTTTGTTCCCTTCCGGACAAATGTGGGCAGGTTTATCGCAAAAGTAGGGAGGAAGGGAAGACTAATCAAGAAATTGCCGGGGAAATGGGGATTTCTGTCAAGACGGTGGAGGCCCAAATAACCAAAGCCTTGAAGCATATCAAGAAATTTTTAGGAGAACAGTATACTTATTTGTTCTAAAATAGAAATCGCAGGCCATCTGCCTTTTAGAATGATGAAAGGAAGATGGCCTGCAATGTAAAAAGAAGATTAATCTATAACCGTGAATTTTACTTTCTGGTCTTTCACTATTACATAATATTCTCCATTCTCAAGGAAACGTTCACCATTGGCATTTACAAAACCAAGATCACGCATCGGGTCTATTTCAAAGCGGAATATATGTGTTTCACCTGCTTTAATTAGTTGCTTTTCGAAGTGCTTCAACTCTTTGCATGGACGGGTAATCGTGCTAAATGGGTCTGAGATAAACCAATGCACCACTTCTGCACCGTCACGTTTGCCTACATTGGTGACTGGGATTTCCATTACCAACTTTTCACCGCGTCTGATGGTTTCTTTGGGCAAGTTGATATTACCATAATTAAAGGTGGTATAACTCAAGCCGTATCCGAATTCATACAGTGGGGTAGAGGGGATGTCTTGATATTTGCCACTTTGTGGACGGGCTGTTTTGCGCTGATTGTAATAGATTGGAATCTGTCCGGTGGAACGTGGAAAAGTAATGGAAAGCTTGCCCGAAGGATTTACCCGGCCGGACAAGACACCTGCCAATGGTTTACCGCCAGGTACTCCCGGTTGCCACATTTCAACGATGGCGTCACAGAGAGGTTCCACTTTAGAGAGTCCCAAAGGACGTCCGTTAGCCAGTACCAGAACAATCGGTTTGCCTGCTTTTTTCATTTCAGCAATGAATTCCTCTTGAATGGCAGGCAGTTCTATGATGGAACGCGATGCGTTTTCGCCACTCCACTTTTTCTTTTCACCCATGCAGAGTAGAATGACATCTGCTTTCCGGGCTACAGCCAGTGCCTCACTGAATTTGGAAGTGTCGTTACCGTCGAAATCACAACCCTCGGTATAAATCAGTTCAGCCTTGCCTGCAAATTCTGCATCCAGAGCCTTTTTGATGGGGAGGACATCTTCTGCATGTCCATGTCCATACCATGACCCCAGGAGCTCGGCACTATTTTGTACCAGAGGCCCCATGACGGCGATAGTTGGCTTGTTCCCGTTTGCCAGAGGGAGTACCTTGTTTTCATTCTTCAGTAGAACAATGGTCTCTTCTGCCAGTTTCTCTGCAATAGCCAGGCTTTGTGGAAGGAGGAAGCGCTCTTTTTCTGTAGATGTCGGAGTGTAGGGATTGTCAAAAAGTCCAAGGCGGAATTTGATACGGAGCACGCGTTTCACTGCATCGTCCACCAGTTGCATGCTTATTTTGCCTTCTTCCACCAGCTTTGCCATATGTCTGTCATAGCAATGCCCCATCATGTCCATTTCCAGTCCGGCATTGAAAGCCAAGCGGGCAGCTTCTTTGCGGTCGGCAGCATGGCCCTGGTCAATAAGTTGCGGTACTGCAGACCAGTCTGAAACAACAAAGCCGTCGTGTTTCCAACGGTTCTTCAGAATTTCTGTCATCGTGTAATGGTTGGCGCTTCCGGGAGTGCCGCTGATGTCATTGAATGAACTCATTAAAGTAGCGGCACCGGCTTTTACGCCAGCTTCATAGGGAGGAATATAGGTGTCCCACAGAGTCTGATTGGAGATTTCCGTATAAACATAGTCACGTCCTGCTTCAGAAGCACCGTATCCGATATAATGTTTAAGGCAGGCGGCTACTCGCTTGCTGTCGGACATGTCTTCACCTTGGTATCCTTTGATGGATGCGACACCGAATACAGCATTGGTATAAGGGTCTTCGCCATAGCCCTCTGCAACGCGTCCCCAGCGTCCGTCTCTTGCCACGTCAATCATAGGGGAAAAAGTCCAGTCTACCCCGGACATGCGTGCTTCCTGGGCGGCAACGGCACATGCTTGTTCTACCAATTGGGGATTCCAAGAACATGCTTGTCCCAAAGAGATGGGATAAATGGTACGGAACCCGTGGATGACGTCGTATCCGAAAAGGATGGGGATACCCAGACGTGATTCTTCCATTGCTTTTTTCTGAGCCTCGTTACGCAGATTGGCATCTTCATCAAAATAAATGAGGGAGCCTAGTGTGGCAGGAATTTTTTTTACTTCCTCACCACGATTGTTCTCGTTGTTATTCCGCCCCAAAGTGTACTGGTTGAGTTGTTGTACCTTTTCTTCCAGCGTCATTCTGCTGACCAGGTCATTCACACGCTCCTCAATGGGAGCTTTGGCATCTTTGTAGATGGGTTGCTTTTTGTTTGCAGCCATTGCTCCGGCCAGGCAACCACTTAAAAGGAGGCAACTGATAAATGTTAGTTTCTTCATGATATATATAATTATGCTATTCTCATTAAATAAGACACGTTTTTCGGGATCTGCTCCTACACAAAGGTCGTTTTTTTAAGGAATATAAACAAGTACATGCAAGGGTTTATTTGAAAATAGGCTTATCGGTTAGTGTCATGGAAGCTTGTTCGTTATTTTTTAGTTCAAATACCACTATTTCATTATTACCTGCTATCAGAGTACCAGCAGGTATCTCCAGGGTCTTTTCTGCATTTTCTTCCCAGTAGGCACCCAAGTATTGCCCGTTTATCCAGACTTCTCCCATTCCCCAGCCAGACACGTCAAGAAAGGTTTCTTGTGCCGGATTGCTTACTGTGACACAACCTTTACGGAAACAAGGGATGGAGGAAGTACCTTCTTTGAAAGTTATTCCGGT
>ULLC01029958.1_pt1 | contig 17320 bp, 19 predicted proteins | sample 1951301 | NCBI WGS metagenome assembly ULLC01 (sample SAMEA4835515, study PRJEB28245) | human gut metagenome | biome: gut microbiome; material: fecal sample | place: Denmark | collected 2008 | reverse complement strand
ACTACGGATAGAGACCGCCTACCGCAAGCAGAAGGTACCGGTTGGCGAGTTTCTGGGTTCCTATATGGATAAGACAGCCGGGGCCTTCTTCCGGGATTGGGGCGGCATTCAATTCCCTAAAGCGGTTATACCCGTTGGCAATGTCCGGGCCTCCCAATTGCAAATGGAATGGGCAGCCGCAATAATGTCTTTGGGGGAAAAGGAATTTTTGAAGCAGGTAGAGGACAAGTACGTTTCCGGGGAGATAACGCCAAAGCAGCGGCGAATACGCCGCGAGTTCGTGAAGTCGTGGGAGTGTACGAAGTCGAGGTTTAAGGAAGTAACTGTAAATGAGGGTATTGAGTTTTTTAAGGCCTTGTCTGATATGCAAAATATCGTTATGAGTGGTTAACGTGCCCTAAAGGGCAAACGTTAAAATATTGACGTTTAAAGTATTATGGGATAATTTTAACAAAAAAGGCCCGTATATGGAGACATATAGGGGCCTTTTCTTTACTGGAAGCTTGTCTTATACAGTCCGAAGGACTGCCGTTAGGCATAAAGTGCTGTATGTCAATAATAAAGGTTTGCCCTAAAAAATGTTGAATTGTTAAAATGAAAATAAGCCCGTTTCCTGCTTGTTGAGGCTTCCGGCCTATAAGAACCGCCAAGACAGTAGAAAGCATTGCAGAGGGCAAAGGAACGGCAATAATGGGGATAATTTAAAATACTGAACGTAAAATGAAAGAAATTGTATTTATTGGTGAGAACAACCAGGCGCTAACAAATAGCTTGTTAGTTGCTGAAAAGTTTGGAAAAGAGCCTAACGATGTGGTACGGGCAATAGATAATTTGTTGCAAAATGCTGATAATGAATGTTCCGCAAAAGTGCAGAACATGTTTGTGGAATATACAGAAGATGTTCCACAGCCCAATGGAGGAGTAAAAACCGCAAAACGATTTATAATGAACAGAGACGGGTTCACTTTGTTGGCGATGGGTTTTACCGGGAAACGGGTACTGAAATTTAAATTGGAATATATTGCAGCATTCAATGAAATGGAGAAAATGATAAACGGCGGTGGATATGCGAGGATTGCAGACCTGGAGCAGCGTGTTTGCGCAATAGAACAACGTGCCGGAACGCGCCCCGCCCTGGCTTTGCCTATTACCCTTCCTGCAATGTCCCAGCGTGACACTATACGCATGATGGTAAATGAGTGCTCTAGTAAGATGAACGTAAGCCAGCGCGATATATGGCGAAAGGTATACGACCAGTTGTATTACCGTTATCATGTGTCTGTACGTGCGTATAAGCGGAAAAGACCGGATGAAACGGTGTTGGAGGTTGCCGAACGGCACGGGCAATTGCCGCGTATTTACGCTATAGTGTCGAACATGATGGCTTTGTTCCGTTAACAAGTACGATAAGTTGTGTTTTTGCCGTTTTTTCGTTCGGGGTATGGGTTGGTGTGCGGATAATGAGAAAATGCCGTGCTGAGGCTGAAAAGCAGGAAATGCAAGGAATGAAACAGCAGAACCACGGGTAAGGCCCATTCAAATTTGCTGAGGGAAATTTTCCCCTCAGAGGATGCTCACATTCTAATAATCTACATCAGAGCTGGTAAAAGTTATAATGGAAAGGGAAAATTTACATACGCAAGATTCTACGTATGTAAAATCAAAGGCTTCACGTGGTGATAATGCGGGATATGTAATGGCAAAGGATTACTACCTCACCGTTCCTTGCATGGAGTTTTTTATAACTTGCAAAGTTCGTCCCGTGTTTGAAATGTATCACACCACAATTTTGTGGAGACATCTTATACCGAAAAAAGCAGAAGCTAACGAGGTGGGTTTAGGATAAAATTGCCCTAAAATTGATAATCAAGTAGTTAAGAAGAGTAAGGTTAAAGAAAAAGGTAAATCCGGGCAGGATTGCCACATGGATAGTATGCCCGGTTATAGTCAATATATAGACATAGTTGTAATATGTTAAAATGTAGTTGTTTTGTTGTATATTTGAGGCAAAAAATAATTGCGATGAAATATAAGGCCAAGAGGGAAAAGTTATTTGTTCGCATGGACGAGGGAACATATATGCTTTTGCGTGAGATTTCCGATCGGACGGGCAACGCTGTCTCTGTAGTGGTACGTGCACTTATTGATAGGGAATTGCAGGGGCTTGTGAGTGAAGACGGTAGGTTACATATGCACCGGTTGAATAAGTGATGCCATAGGGGGATATGGGGGTATATTTTTACGGTTTTCCCCTTCCAAACCTCACCCGACCCTGCTCGACACGACCGGTGTTTTTTTGAAAAAAGCCAAGATGCCCCAAACCGCCGGGGAATTTGCCGGGCTGGCGGCTTGGGGGTATCGGTTAGGGCTACACCTTTTGCGGCCCCTATCGGTTGAGGCTATCCGGTTTTTGCCGAAGTGTTACCGTTACCTCTATACTGCCATCGTTCAAGTAGTTTACAAGGTTTTTGTATTCCCGTATCGCTTCCCTTATGCTTTTGTCGGTCTTGTCTTTTCCGGCTTTTTTAAGACTATCCCCTATCCGGTCGATATACGTGTAGAACGCGGTCATGGCAAAGGAATTGAGCCATCTTTGCTTTGCGGCTTGTGAGGGTGTCACGCCGATTGTCATTGCTTCGTTTCTCATGGCCTATTTCTTTTTGAGGATTCGCATATACACATTTTTTCCGGGTGTGTTGATGCGCCCGGGGTGAATGCCGGCGGTGTCCCGTTCTCCTTTTAGAGCGGCGATTTCTGCCTCCAGTCTATCTAATCTCTCTTTCTCCATCTTGTGGTAATTTATGAAGTCCATTAGGACCGAACGCAACATTTTGATTTCTTCTTTTGCTTCCATGTCGTTAAACGGGGTTTGATTTTGAAAGCGCATAACCGCACAACGCGGTAGGGATAATGAATAACACGGGGTTTATGAAGGTGAGTACCAACATAAAGATAGTGATTACAGCCTTTACGCTGGCTGCATGCGTAGAATTAGGCGTACTATTATTCGGCTTAACTCTATGGCTTCCGGTCTTTGGCATTTTCGGATAAGTTAGAGTTGAGTGTAAATAAGAAAGGCTATCGCCTCCCGTCTCGCCAAAGACCGTACACATAAACGAGTTATGAGTATCCGTGGGATTTGATAGCCTATATGTTTTATAGGTGTATATGTCGTGTATGAGCATAAAATATACCCATAATCTCGATTTAATAAATACAAGTCTTTGGCGAAGACGCTGCAAAGATAATTGTTTTTTGTTTTCCTGCAAAAAAGGAATGGTGCTTTCACCGGAAAACTGGTTGCTGTGATTCATTGTCAGCCTCAACATATCCGTATTAATCCCCCATATAATTAGACCCGTAAAACCCTCTGCTGTTGTTTGTGTAGTAAACGGATGCCGGGTAATTGATTCTGTCATATTCGCTTCTTCTTTGTCCTCTGTTGAGGCTTCCGTAATCTTTTTTGAGCTTGTTTAGATATGCCTTGTTGTCGGCTTCCTTATAATCCTGGATTGTGGTTGTTTCCTCCTTTATGCGGACATAGAACTTTTCCATGGCCCAGGCTTTACGGAGCGCTGCCGAGAATGTCGGGTACTTTGCCCGGGCGTTCTTGTGCAGCTGGTGGGCACGCTTCATTATTTCTGATAAATTGTAACGTTTCATAGTTTCGCTTTTTCTAAATTTTCGCGGTGCAAATTTAGTATTATCTAAATTAAACTCCAAATATTTTGAGGTAAAAAATTTAGCCTTATCGAAATTTTGTCTATTTTTATTTCGTCTTATCGAAAACAAGAATTATATTTGCATCAAATAAATAATTTAATTGTAACTAAATTATGAGAGTAAAAGAATTATTGAAGCAAAAAGGAATGACCGCTAAAGAGTTGGCGGCTAAAATTGGTATTAGTGAGGGGGCGTTGTCTCAATCCATAAAAGAGGGAGCAAACCCAAACTTGCAAACGCTTACAAAAATAGCTTCATCACTTGAAGTTTCAATAAGTGAATTATTTAATAGCCCCAAAGAGGGGATAATCACCTGCCCCCATTGCGGAAAGAACATCAATATTAAAGTAGGGTAATATGAACGAGGAATTGAGTAGCTTGTTGCACGATTGTGACACACTGAAGGAAAGGTTATCCGGGTTGCGTCCCCTGCCCTCTGATGCCCTGCAAAAGATTGAGGAAGCCTACAATATTGAATACACCTACGAAAGCAACCGTATCGAGGGGAATACGCTCACACTCCAAGAAACGGAACTTGTTGTGAACGAAGGTGTCACCATTGCCGGAAAATCAATGCGTGAACACTTGGAAGCTATAAACCATGCGGAAGCAATAGACTATATCCGTGATTTTGCCAAAAGCGACATAGAGATAAGCGAACGTACCATTAAAGAAATACATGCCCTTGTACTTCATGGCATTAACCGGGAAAATGCCGGGCGGTATCGTACCGTTCCCGTGATGATTTCCGGTAGTACCCATGTTCCACCCCAACCGTATTTACTTGGAAAGCTGATGGAGGATTTCATATTGGAATTTCGGGAACTTGAAAGGAAAGGCACCCACCCGGTTCTTATTGCCGCCTGCCTTCACGATGAATTGGTACGCATACACCCATTCATAGACGGGAACGGGCGCACATCCCGGTTGCTTATGAATTTGTATTTATTGCGCAAAGGTTATACGCTGGTAAACCTCAAAGGTTCTGACGACGCAAAATTAGGCTATTACAAGGCCTTGGAAGCCTCACACACAGAGAAACGCCCGGAAGACTTTCAAATGCTCGTAGCGGAGGCAGAAAAGTGTTCTTTGTTGCGCTATTTATCAATTCTTGGGGAAATTATATCTTTGCCATGAGTACGGCACCGATGCAAAGGACGAACGCAATTTTGCGCTGGTTGATTTAATTACGATAACATGAATACCAACGAAATAGACAAATTGAGCCTCAACAAAGCGCACGCCTTGTTTGAGACGGGCGATATAGACCGTATCGAGGTGGGAACGGTAAAAGGCTTGTGCGACATACACCGTTATCTGTTTGATGGCTTGTATGAGTTTGCCGGGAAGATACGAACTTTGAACATAGCAAAAGGAAATTTTCGTTTTGCTAACTGTATATATCTTGGTGTGATGCTTCCGGTGATAGAGAAGATGCCGGAAACCACGTTTGAGGAAATCATTGCAAAATACGTCGAAATGAATGTAGCGCACCCTTTTATGGAGGGCAACGGGCGTGCTACCCGTATTTGGCTTGATATGATTTTAAAGAAGCGGTTGCGAAAGGTTGTAGACTGGCAGAACGTGGATAAGGTTCTGTATTTGCAGGCAATGGAAAGAAGCCCTATTAATGATTTGGAGTTGCGCACATTGTTGTACCAGGGACTAACCGATAGGGTTAATGATAGGGATGTAATATTCAAGGGCATTACCCAGTCATATTACTATGAGGGGTACGAGCCTTAAGCCTATTCCAGGCGGTGGAAGTAAAGATGCCCTCCGTTGAAATGAGGTCACGGGACACGCCTATAACCGCAACTTGTTATCACAAGGGGCGCTGAATCCAAATTTGGATTGAGGTTAATACACCCTACTTTCCGAATTGTTATAGAGGGTACCGCCGCGTCCTGGGATTAATCGAACTATTACAACGATGAGGCTAAAACATTTCTTGTTGCACTATTTGCCAATTCCTGGATAAGTTGTACCTTTGCTTTTAAGAAATACCAAAATTAAACGTTATTTTATCACACCTAATTAGGTGGGGCTGTGAAGTTCTACCGCCTTCCGTTTCTACTCCGTTGATAGGGGTATTTCCCCGTATCATCCCGTAAATGCAAAATGATACGTAAAATATGAAAAACAGAACATTGTTTCGGGGTGTTGTCTCAAAAAATACGGGGGTGATAATTTTTGCACAAGAAAAACAGAATATTTCACCCTTGTATGAGAGCCTCAGCCGGGGATGAACACAATTTTGTGGTGGTTGGCTCCACAAAAGAACGTTATCCCGTTCTTATCAGTGAACGGGTTATTTTAAATAGGGGCATTGATTTTACTTAGGCAGGTATGTTGCTTTAGGTAGAATTGAATTTTAAAAGGGAGCATAGGAAATAACTACGCTCCCTTTTTAGATTTTGAAAGCATACGGGTACCCCCGTAATAACCAGCGCAAATATAGCGAGAAAAAGAAAAGCGTTCATAATGTTGAGGCTCGTTTTTGAAAAAAATGCGATTTTGCGGAACAAAAACGGAACAAAAAGGGCTTAACTTATTGAAAGTCAAGCCCTATATGTCGGAATGAGGCGACTCGAACGCCCGACCCCTACGTCCCGAACGTAGTGCGCTACCAACTGCGCTACATTCCGATTGCTTTTGAAAAGTGGTGCCACCAGGAATCGAACCGGGGACACAAGTATTTTCAGTCCTTTGCTCTACCAACTGAGCTATGGCACCTTTTTCGTTTGCGGGTGCAAAGATAAAGAGTTTTTTTTATACCGCAAGGCTTTTTGAGGAAAAATATCTAAAAAAGGTGCCTCTTGCTCTATGGAGCGAGGCACCTTACTTCTAAAAATCATTTGCTATCGAAGACATCAGTCGATATTCGGATTGATGCTGTGCCAGTCTTTGATGGCAGGCAGTACACCCATTTCTATCACCTCGTCACGAAGTGTGCAGAGATGGGCATAGCTTTCTTTCAGTTTGGCTTCTTCTTCGGGCGTGCCGTTCAGTTCCTTATAGTGTACACCGTCTTTGGTAATTTCAGTTTCCATTGCCATCATGATGTGGTCGAAGCCGTGGCTGTGTACATATGTACCGGCAGGCCAGCGGAACGGTTTGCCACCCATCGCTGCAGCTATCATTTCGATAGAGACGTATGCCGGACTCTGGAAGGAAGAACGTCCACGGAGGGCGATGATGTTGGCACCGCCTTTGGTTACCTTAGTCTGGATTTCGACCCACTGTTCTTTAGTCAGGGCAGGGGTACCGATGATATCAAGTAACGGTTTACCGTCCACCTTGGCGGTAGAGGCATATACAGCCATCTGTTCACCATGACCGCCGTAGGTACGGCAATTTTCGATTTTGTCGGGGGCGATGCCGAAGTGCTTGGAAAGTTCACTGCGCAGGCGGGTGCTGTCGAGGGCAGCCAATGTGGTCACTTGTGAAGGTTTCAGGCCGGAATACAATAGGGTAATCAGACCGGTGATGTCGGCAGGGTTGAAAATGACAACCACGTGCTTCACATCCGGACAGTAGGCTTTTACATTCTTACCGAATTCTTCGGCAATAGCGGCATTGCCTTTCAAAAGGTCTTCGCGGGTCATGCCGGCCTTGCGGGCGGCACCGCCTGATGATACCACATACTTGGCACCGGTCAGCGCTTCTTTGATATCGGAGGTAAATGTGATGTTCATTCCTTCGAATCCGCAGTGGAACAGCTCTTCGGCCACACCTTCCAGTCCGGGAGCATAAGGGTCGTACAGACATAGGTTGGGAGTGAGATGCATCATGATTGCAGTCTGTGCCATGTTTGAACCGATCATGCCGGCTGCGCCGACGATTGTCAATTTGTCATTTGTCAGAAATTCCATAATCTTTTTTATTTAAAGGTGAGTAATATCTTTTCTTGCTGATTGTCACGATACAAAGATAACCCTTTTTGAAGAGAGTTGTTCATAGAAAAAAGTTATCTTTTAGAGCAAAAAGTTATTTCTTCTTTCCGAACTGCTGTATTGTACCTAAATTACTTATCTTTGTTGGGAAAATGAAGATAAGTAAGAAACTATGAGCATTGAGTTAGGAAAGTACAATACGCTGGAAGTGGTGAAGGAGGTAGCCTTCGGCATGTATCTGGACGGTGGCGAAGAAGGTGAAATTCTGCTTCCGTCGCGTTATGTCCCCCAAGACTGTAAGGTGGGAGACAAACTGAACGTTTTTATATATCTTGATAACGAAGAACGTCTGGTAGCCACTACTCTGACACCGTTAGTGCAGGTCGGGCAGTTTGCCTGCTTGGAGGTGGCGTGGATAAACCAGTATGGTGCTTTCCTTAACTGGGGATTGATGAAGGATCTTTTCGTCCCCTTCCGCGAACAGAAAATGAAGATGCAGGTGGGAAAGAAGTATGTGGTTCATGCCCATTTGGATGATGAAAGCTATCGTATCGTGGCATCGGCCAAGGTAGACCGTTATCTTTCCAAAGAGAAGGCCGCCTATGAGTCGGGGCAGGAGGTGGATATCCTGATTTGGCAGAAGACGGATTTGGGATTCAAGGCGATCATCAACGATGAATATAGCGGCTTGCTATATGAGAGCGAGATATTTCAGCCACTGCACACGGGCATGAGGATGAAAGCCTATGTGAAGCAGGTACGTGAAGACGGCAAGATAGACCTGCTGCTTCAAAAACCGGGGCAGGCTAAAGTAGAAGATTTCTCAGCTACGTTGCTGGACTATATCCGTGAACAGGGCGGACGGATAGCTTTGAATGACAAGAGTCCGGCAGAAGAAATCTATGCAACTTTCGGTGTCAGCAAGAAAACCTTCAAAAAGGCTGTGGGAGATTTGTACAAAAAACATCTGGTTGTATTGGAGGAAGATGGAATCAGGATTAGGAATTAGTCCCAGTCATTAGGAATTTCCCTACTTGTAAATAGAGACAATCATTAGGGAGGGGAATTTCCTCTCCCTATTTTTGTCGTACAATAAAAAAAGAAAAGTCATGATACGTCATTTGATATTAAGTGTTTGTCTAGTTCTGGTAGCGTTTCCCGCAATAAAAGCGGCGCCCATAGACGGAATCCGTATAGAAAGTCCATATCGTAGAGTGGTGGTACTGGTCGACGGACAGCAGGTTTGCCTGCCTACTTTCAGTTGTTTTGTAGCCAATCTGCGTGGTAGTTGTCGGGTAGAGGTTTATGAAGCGCCATCCCGTGGGGAGAATTCCCGAAGAGGAAAACTCCTATATGATGAACGTGTGCATTGCTCCATCAATGAAGTGGAAGATATTTTCATTCCAGAGGACAAAAGACCTGGTGGAAACTGGGGTACTTCTAATCATCACAAGCCTGGCAGACCCGGTGACAGACCGTTAGGAGGCGAGCAGCATGAACCGGTGATGTCACCATCTGCCTTCGAACAGTTTATGGGGCTGATGGAAAAACAGAGTTTCGATTCAGACCGTAAGGAAGTGCTCGACCATGCCTTGCTGACCTCTTGGTTCACTACTGACCAGTGTATCCGTCTGATGGATTTTTATCGTTTCGACAGTGAAAAGAAACAGTTGATGAAGAAGATTTATCCTAAAATAGCCGATAAACCGAATTTCTATTATGCGATAGACAAGCTGACCTTCTCGTCGGACAAGAACGAGATAAATGCCTTCATCAAACAATATCATGAGAAGAATAACTAAAAAAAGGAGGGGTTATGAAACAGATTATATTTATATTTTTTGCCGCTATGATGAGTACAGCTGTTTGTAGTGCGGCAATGAGCAACAGCAAAGTGCGTAAAGAGACCCGCTTTCTTACGGACAAGATGGCCTATGAATTGAACCTGAGTACAGAACAGTATAATGACGTGTACGAAATAAACTATGATTTCATTTCCGGTATACGTTATCTGATGGATGACGTTCTTCGGGGGGAGGAATGGGCCTTGAATCGCTATTACGATTATCTGGATGTGCGCAATGACGACCTTCGATGGGTGCTGAATAACCGGCAGTACGGCCGTTTCATGCAGGCCGCCTATTTTTACCGTCCGGTTTATGTAAGTGGTGGTCGTTGGTCTTTTAGGGTTTACATCACTTACACCAACCATAATCATTTCTATTTCCCGCGGCCGTATCATTACCGTACATATTGCGGTGGGCATTATCGTACGCACTATCACAACAGCTATTATCGCGGTCGTTACCATCATCCGCACTATACCGGTTCGTGGAGTATTCGGAATGATAAGTCGTACCACACCAGCCGCCGTTCAGATTTCGGTTCGGTGAACATCCGCCCTAATTCGCATAAGCGTCCGGCAGGCAGGGATGATGTATATACCACGCGACGTAGCAACGGTAGTAATAATCGCATTAGCACAGGTACACGTAACAGCAGTACGCGACGTAGTAGTGTGGATAGTGGCAGAAAGTCGAGTAAAGAGAAAATAGAAACCACAAGAACTAAAAATAATGATAAGAGCCCCAGCCGTAGCAGGGTAAAGACGGCAAGCAAGGAAAGAAGAAATGCTTCCGGCGTACGGAGTTCCGAAAGCCGTCGCAGCAGCTTTTCAAGCACTACCCGCAGTTCTACCGGCAGTAGCTCTTCCCGCTCTTCGGAAAGGAGATAGAAGAACAAAAAACTCCCCTCTTGTCAGCCTGGAGGCAGGGAGAGGGGAGAATCAAACACAACAACTAAAATTATACTTCTTTTTTTATTCAATCGGTTCTCCCTTATAGAAATCCAGAATCTTGGTACGGAACAGATAGTCATACTTGGCTTGCAATTCGTCTGATTGGGATTTCATAAGGTTCTGTTTTGCTTCATTGTATTCTACGGCATTTGCTTTTCCGTTCTCATACTTTTCGCTCATCAGCTTGAAAGACTCTTCGCTGGCAACGGTGGCTGTATGGCTACTGGTATATTTGCTTTCGGCAGCAGCGGCGTTGTACCATGCTTGTTGGATTTCTTTATAAAGTGTCTTCTTGGCATTATCCAATTGCAAGGCATAGTTTTCACGTTGCAGGCGTGCCGTGCGTACCCGGTTACGGGTAGAGAGACGGTTGAAAATAGGTACGCTGAGGTTGAATCCTACATATTTGTTGAAGTTATCGTTCATCTGCTGGCTGAAAGTACGGTCGATGGTAGAATAGTAATTCGTACCGAGACTACCGTTCAGGCTCAGTTGCGGGTAGTAGTTGCTCTGGGCAATACGGATATTGTGTTTACTGCCTTCCAAGCGGAACTGTGCAGCTTGTATGGAAGCCTTACTCACCATGGCTGTTTGGAATATCTCATCCGGAGGAGTGAGAGGGACTAAATCCAGATTGACTGCCGGAGATTCCAGATTGAACCCTTCCGGTGTTTCCAGTTCGATAAGCTGGCTAAGGTCGAGCAGGGCCAACTTATAGTTGTTGTTTGTCTGCACTACATTCATCTCGTCTTGTGCCACACGTGCTTTGGCTTCTGCCAGTTCTGCCGGAGAGGCTTTTCCCAAGTCGGCAAGCCGGCTGATGCGGACATATTGCTCTTTGCTCAATTGCACTTGTCCCAACGCCACCTGGTGGAGCTCTTCATTGAACAGCACCTGAAGGTAGGCCGAAGCTATATTGATGGCAATGTCTTCCTTGGCTTTGTCCAGGTCGGCAATGGCAGCTTTGAGGTTTAGTTTGGCCAATGCATACTGGTAAGGAATTTCCAGACCGGTAAAGATAGGTATGCTGGTATTGACAGACATATTAGTGCCGTGGCTGCTGGTGTTGACGTATACAGTGGAATAGTCTCCCGTATCCTCATTTTTGATGGCTGTTTGCGTACGTCCCCAGTTCCAGCTCTGGCCGGCACTGGCATTCAGGTTCGGCAGTCGTGCCCATTTGGCTGTATTTACTTCGACAGCACTCTGTTCGGCAGCGTTGGCTGTCTGGCGGATACTGATGTTATGCTCGATGGCATAGTCTATGCATTGGCGTAAAGACCATCGTTCCTGCGCCTGCACTGAGATACTGCCGAATATTGCGAGGTATAAGAATATCTTTTTATTCATATCGTATATCTTTTTAAGCTATTCCGTTTGTTAATCCTTTTTCTCTGCACCGCGAATCTTATCCTGGGCACTGATACCGCTTTTGATGGCAATCTTTATGCCGTCACTCATGCCGACCTGGATGGGGCGGCGTTCGAACTTCTGTACCGGTACGCTGTCCGTCATTACGTATACAAAGGTGCTGTCACCATTGAATTCAACGGTACTTTCCGGTACGGCAAGCGTTTTCTGGGCACGGTCCAATACGATTTCTGCGTTGGCAGAATAGCCGGAACGTATCTGTACGCTGTCCGGTGCGGCAATGGCAGCTTTGATTTCAAACTGGTTGGCACCGTTTTCTTCCACACCCTTCGGAGATATGTATTCCAGTGTGGCATCGAACGAAAGATTCTGCAGGGCGCCGATTGTCAGTTTCACCGGCATGCCTTCGTGCACACGGCCCACTTCCGTTTCGTCAATGTTGCCGCGGAAAATCAAATCGTTCATGTTGGCAACGGTAGCGATGGTGGTTCCGTCATTGAAAGTGTTACTCATGATAACCGAGTTACCGACTTTGATGGGTACATCCAGAATCAGACCGGTAATGGTGGAACGGATCAGGGTACTACTGAAAGAGGCGCTGTTCTTGGTGATGCCTTCCTTTACAATTTCCAGGTTATCTTTTGCTGTCTGCAGTTCCTCGCGTGCCTGCTTCACGCTTACTTCCCCTTTTTCGTACTCTTCAGCGCTGATAAGCTTGTCGTTGTACAGTTTCTGGGTACGGGCGAAATCCGTTTCGGCTTGGGCAGCGTTGATTTCCGCCAATCGTACGCGGCTTTCGGCAGAGTTCAATTGTCCCAGTTCGGGTATCACCTTTACTTTGGCAAGCACTTCCCCTTGCTTCACACTTTGTCCTGCTTCCTTGTATACTTCGGCAATGATACCGGAAATCTGCGGCTTGATAAGGACTTCATCTCTCGGTTCCACTTTGCCGGTGGCTACGGTAGTCTTTTCAAGGTCTGTCACTTCCGGAACTATCGTTTCGTATACTGTTACTTTAGGTTGGGACTTCTGGTACAGAAAAACGAATGTCCAAATGAATAAGGCAGCAATTGCTACCAATAATGCGATTTTCAGAAACTTCTTTGTTTTCATCTTATATTTACGATTTAATTATTTACGATTGATATAGCCATTATTTCATGGCTTACGGTTAGTGGTCTCTCTATAAGTTTATTCATCCCTGATGGCTTCAATTGGCTTGATTGCCATGGCGCGATAGGCAGGTGCCAGTCCGGCAAGCACTCCTAATGCGATGAGGAGGATGCAGGTTCCGATAGCCAGTCCGAATGAAACCTGGTAGTGGGTTTTGATAACTCCAGGGTCATTGGCGGCCTTTTCAAGTATTTGCAGTACAAATACGGCAAAAGAAATACCTGCCATACCCGCTATAGTGGTCAGCACCATGCTTTCCGAAAGAATTTGTTGCAGAATGTCTTTAGGACGGGCACCTATGGCACGGCGTATGCCTATTTCCGTTGTGCGCTCCTTGACGGTTACCATCATGATATTCGATACGCCGATAGCTCCGGCAAACAGCGTCCCCAAACCTACCATCCAGATTAGAAAGCGCACTCCAATCATCAGGTTGTCCATCATGGAGAACATAGCTTCCGCATTCAGAAGCATGACGGCTTGTTTGTCATCGGGAGCAATGTAGTGCGCCGCTTTTACAAGACGTTCCACTTCGGGCTGCACGTCTTTCACTTTTACTCCCGGTTTCATGATGAAACATACTACATGCAGTTTCTTTCCGAGGTTGTAGGTCTGTTGCATGGTGGAAAAAGGCAATGTAATGGCTTCAGAGGCCTGCCCTTGTATATTGACATTGCCTTCGGATGAACACATTCCGATAACCCGGTAATAGATACCATTTACCCGGACATATTTGCCGCAGGGGTCTTCACCGGGTTTGAAGAGGCTTTCATAAACACGTTTGCCGATTACACACACTTTACGCGACTCTTTAATGTCGACATCATTGATGAAACGTCCATAGGTCATCTCTTGATGTTCTATCTGTTCATATTCGGGATACAAGCCTTTCACACTACAGTCGTACTTGTTGTCTCCGTAGACAGCCACTTGTCCCCATAAGGCAATGGAAGGCGTGGCAAGCGCCACACCGTCCACATTGCGTACACGGTCTACATCTTCCATCTCCAAATCCCACCATCGTCCTTTGCGAAAACCTTTATAAGCCTCGCTTGTCTTTTGTGCAGCGATAAAGCCCGAGTTGGTTGCAAATCCTTCGAACTGGGATTTTAGTTCTTCCTGCATGCCCTGGCCGCCACCGATAAGCGCCACCAGCATAAAGATACCCCAGAATACGCCGAACGCCGTAAGCAGGCTTCTCGTTTTGTTCCTTGTTATTGTGATGAGGATTTCCTCACACGTATCTATGTCTATTCTCATAATCTTTAATCTGCTCTAAGTGCTTCAATAGGACTGATACTTACCGCTTTCTTAGCCGGGAAGAACCCAGCCAACGTACCCGCTATGATAAGGGTCAGGGTAGCTTGGATAGCAATACTGAGGTCTACGGTGGGATCGGAGAACATGGTCTGCTGGAACATGCCGGCATCCATCGTCTGGCTACCGAAAGCAGAGTTCATCCATTCCGTCACCCCGATGCCTGCCACCATACCGATATAACCGAATAGCGTAGTGATAGTCACGCTTTCCACAATAATCAGCCAAAGGATGGAGAAAGGTTTTGCTCCCAATGCCTTACGGATACCAAATTCCCGGGTACGTTCTTTCACGGTAATCAGCATTATGTTCGACACGCCGACAATCCCACTCAACAGTGTAAAGATACCGATAACCCAGATTGCAGTCCGGAGGATACCCATTGCATTCTGTGTCTGCAGATAGTTGGTGAAACGATTCCATATCCATATGGCGCTCTCATCTGTGGGGTCAAAGCGGTGATTGGTGGCAATAGCCTTGCGGTATTCTTTTTCAAAGGCTTCGTTACTTTCTATGCTGTGCAGGTTCTTGGTTGTAAAGATGATGTTATTCAGCTTGTCTCCTTTATTATAGATGGTTTGCAAGGTGGAGAAGGGGATATACGCTTCGTTTGCCTCGCGGTCTCCCTGGTCATTGTAGAGGCCTACTACTTGATAGGCCACTCCACTGGCATTGACAAATTGTCCGATGGGTTCAGTATGCGTTTTTCCGAAAAGGATATCTGCAGATTTCTTATGGAGGATGATGACTTTACGTCGGTCTTTCAGGTCGTTGTAGTTGATGAAACGTCCGTCCGCTGTTTTCACGGTTTCCACTTCGGTGTAGTTGGGATATACGCCCAGCAGAGAGATATTGATATATTCTTGTCCGAAGCTGACGTTTACATTACTTTGACGCACGGTGGCACCGGCACTGATGACATTTTCAGTGAATTGCTTCTCCGTGTCATCCATGTCCCGGTTGTCCAGTTGGACGCGGCGTCCTTCTTTCAGACCGTCGTATGACTTGGTGGTCCAGCCGGGGAAGATGCGGATAGAGTTCAAGGCACGCTCCGACGCATTTTGCTCGAAGGCATGTATGATACCGTTTCCGGCTCCGAGCAGCACGATGAGCATGAAGATTCCCCATGCCACGGCAAAGCCCGTCAGGAATGTACGCAGTTTGTTGCGTTTGATGGTTCCGTATATTTCTTGCCAAAGGTCTATCATTGATAATTAAAAATTAAGAATTAAAAATTAAAGGGGGAGGGGGCTCTTCCTTTATTATTTCATGAATCCGTCTTTTCCGAACGGGCTTGCATCGTGGTTCAGATTTGTCTCGATGCTACCTATGACACCGTCTTTGATATGGATAATCTTGTCCGTCTGGTTGGCAACACCGCTTTCGTGGGTCACGACTACGATGGTCATGCCCGTATCGTGCAATTCCTTTAGAATCTGCATCACCTCTACGGAAGTCTTGCTGTCGAGCGCGCCGGTAGGCTCATCGGCAAGGATAATCTGCGGTTGGGTAATGAGGGCACGGGCGATGGCTACACGTTGTTTCTGTCCACCGGACATCTCATTCGGCATGTGGTGTGCCCACTCTTTCAGCCCCAGGCGGTCCAGATATTCCAGTGCCAGCGCATTACGTTTGCGGCGGCTCACTCCTTGATAAAAGAGAGGAAGAGCCACATTCTCCACTGCATTCTTGAAGGAAATGAGATTGAAGGACTGGAAGATGAAACCAATCATACGGTTGCGGTACTCGGCTGCCTTCGTTTCGCTGAGGTTCTTGATGAGGGTACCGTTCAGATAATATTCCCCCGTGTCGTAACTATCCAGAATACCCAGTATATTGAGTAAAGTGGACTTTCCCGAACCCGATGAGCCCATGATGGAAACAAATTCGCCTTTCTGAATGTCGAGGTTGATACCTTTGAGCACATGCAGCGGTGCTCCGTTGTTGTAGGTCTTGTTAATGTCTTTTAGTTGTATCACTGTTTTCCCTGTTTATTGCTTTACTCTTATTAATTTTCACTATTAGACGCAGCAATGCTACGAAAAGTTGCAAAAGTTGCAAACTTTTTTAAAAAAAGATTTTGCAGTGTCGTTTTTCTTTGTGATTTTTGTAACCATGAATGTGATTAACTAACCCTTTAAACAAAAGTAATATCATGAATTCAAACATGGAAAAGCCCTATGTAGTGGGCATTGACATAGGCGGAACAAACACCGTCTTTGGTATTGTAGACGCACGCGGAACTATTATTGCAAGCAGTTCCATCAAAACCGGAGCTTATGAGGACGTCAATGATTACGTAAACGAAGTTTGCAAGAATCTGTTGCCGCTCATTATTGCCAACGGTGGCGTAGACAAGATAAAAGGTATCGGTATCGGTGCTCCTAACGGAAACTATTACAGCGGTACTATTGAGTTTGCCCCGAACCTTCCCTGGAAGGGTGTAATTCCTTTGGCTGCCATGTTTGAAGAGCGCTTGGGTATCCCTACCGCTTTGACAAACGACGCCAATGCTGCCGGTATCGGTGAAATGACTTACGGTGCGGCTCGTGGTATGAAAGACTTTATCATGATAACTCTTGGCACCGGTGTAGGTAGCGGTATCGTTATTAACGGTCAGATGGTATATGGCCATGACGGTTTTGCCGGAGAGTTGGGACATACTATTATCCGTCGTGAAAACGGACGTCTCTGCGGATGCGGACGTCACGGCTGTCTGGAAACTTACTGCTCAGCTACGGGTGTGGCACGTTCTGCCCGTGAGTTCCTGACCAAGAGTACCGAACCGAGTTTGTTGCGCGACATTCCGGCAGAAAACATTACTTCCAAGGATGTGTATGATGCAGCGGTGAAGGGTGACAAGATTGCCCAAGAAATCTTTGAGTTTACCGGAACTATCTTGGGTGAGGCTTTGGCCGATTTCATCGCTTTCTCCAGCCCGGAAGCTATCGTACTGTTCGGCGGTCTGGCAAAGGCGGGCGACTATATCTTCAAGCCTATCCAGAAAGCCATCGATGACAATGTATTGAATATCTACAAAGGC
>ULLC01007243.1_pt1 | contig 18439 bp, 8 predicted proteins | sample 1951301 | NCBI WGS metagenome assembly ULLC01 (sample SAMEA4835515, study PRJEB28245) | human gut metagenome | biome: gut microbiome; material: fecal sample | place: Denmark | collected 2008 | reverse complement strand
CTTTATCATTCTCAAGTACTTTACTACGAGCAAATGTTACATTCCCGCGTAATGAATAGAACAATCCGGAAGAAGTACGATCTTTAAATTCCAACAATGCATCAAAGCCTTTATTTTCTGCTTTTCCCAAATTACCCCATAAAACACTTGCAGCCAAGAAACCTGCTCCCGTTGGTACAGATTGGCGTTGCATTAAAATACCCTTTCTTTTTTCATAGAAAAAATCCATCTGTAAACTAAAACGGTCTTTCCACAAACCTAAATCAAGTCCTAAATTCGTTTTAACCGCAGTTTCCCAAGTAACATTGTTGTAGCCAATCTTAGATTCAATAATACCGGGCCATCTAATTTGATCTTGTCCAAAATAGTACACTTGTTCCCAATTCTGATCCATCTTTGTCAAATACAAAAAACGATCACCACCAATTTGGTCATTACCAACTTCTCCATGTGAAAATCTTAATTTCAAATTGCTTACTAAATTATCTTTCCAAAAAGATTCTCCAGAAACTAACCATCCTAAAGATATAGCAGGGAAGAAGCCCATTCGCTTTCCTTTCGGAAAGTTCTCTGATCCATTATAGCCCGCATTAAATTCTATAAAGTATCGCTGTGCATAGTCATAAGTCGCGCGCATCGCCAAACCTTGACTTCGATAAGGTAAATTCATAATAGAAGTCCCAGCAGACAAATTATCATATTGTCGACGATTTAAAAGTAACATACCTGCAACAGAATGTTTATCGAATGTGCGTTGATAATTTACCGAAAAATCCATATAGATAGCACGATTTGAATTTTGTTCGATACTATACCCCATTGCCTTATCGTCCCGGTGTGTAATATATTGATCTTCTCCAGTTTGTTCATTCTTGCCAATATATTGCTTTATACCAAATTCCTTATATCTCAATGCTTTGTTTGCGTGATAAAAGTCAAAAGAGAAATGCCCCTTCACCGATAGTCCTTTTGTTACTAAACGAGATAAGTCCCAGGTTAAACCTGCTGTAGATTGTATAGTAGTCAAATGCTCATCAGAGTAACCCGTTTGCGTAGATTGTCCCCATGGATTAGAGCCGATATACGTAGGCAGACCACTGATACTTCCATCCGGATTCGTCACAGGAAATGCAATAGGTCCAGTATCACGTAAACCATTAAAGATACCTGCTGCACCAGCACCCGGATAATTACGGTCATCAATAATACCACCAACACCCAGCTCTACAACCAAGTCTCTAGTCAAGTTTATATCTACGTTAGAACGATAATTATATCTGGAAACTTTTGCATTCGTATTATGAGGATTACTTTTATCCGTTTTATATATACCTGTCTGCATTGAATATCCCAAATTCACGTAATACCGTACTATTTCATTACCGCCAGTTACACTCAAATTGTTTATTGTCTGATATGAATTTTTATTAAGAACCTTATCTATCCAATCCACATTCGGATATAAATAAGGATCTGAACCTGTACGGAATTTCTCCAACTCTTCATTAGACCAACGAGGAGCCTTGCCCACATTAGCCAATCCCTCGTTCATTAATGAGGCATATTCATAACCGTCAATATAATTACGCTCGGCCAAGCTGGAAAGAATAGCAGATTCTGTTCGGAACGAGACTTGAGGCTTACCTTGCTTACCTCTCTTTGTATTAATCAGAATAACGCCATTAGCACCTTTCACACCATAAACAGCAGTTGCCGAAGCATCCTTAAGTACAGACAAACTTTCGACTTCATCTGGATTTACTGAACTTATAGACCGCTCAATACCATCTACTAAAACCAAAGGTGCCTTTTCTCCCCAAGTTGCAATACCACGAATATAAATAGACGCAGCATCAAATCCTGGTTCACCAGATGTCTGTCGTGTTATAATACCTGGCATGCGACCAGAAAGCGCATTTGGTAGTGAAGTGGTTGCAGTTTGCTTAATAGCTTTAGGAGCAATGTTGGATATAGATCCTACTACACTGACCTTTTTCTGAGTACCATACCCTACCACCACAACTTCTTCCAATTGAGTATCTCCCTCTTTCATTATGATTTCCAGATTCTCTTTTCCATTAACTGGCAGTTCAAGATTTCCAAAGCCAACATAAGTAAACAACAATACACCGTCACTAGGAGCTTCTAATGTAAATTGTCCATTAGCATCAGTAATCGTACCGATAATTGTTCCTTTTACTACAACATTTACACCAGGAAGAGTAATACCAGCCTCATCCTTTACGATACCCGTAACTTTAATCCTTTGAGAAGGAGACATAAAAGCAACATTGTCAGTGTCAAAGGAAACAGATTCACCTAATACATTCAAGGGAAATGCCAAACACCCTATAAATGCATACAACTTAAAATTCCAAAGAAAACTCTTTTGAACTTCTGTTCGAACGCTTTTGTTTTTCATAATTTTAAATACCATATTTTTAGTTCAACAAAGAAGTAGATATAGTAATTTACCCATACCTATTACTAAGAGCAAAAGTAGACTATAGAACAGTATTTCGATGAAACAAATGTCTCATTAAATACCATAAACATCCCCTTAAGGAGAAAAAAATAGAATTTTTTTCCTATACAGAACTAATAGGAACTTTGTTGTTTCTTATCAGAATACACAATATATTCCCATGAACGCAATAATGCATTAACATTCTGTTTATCAACTACTACCTTGATATTATGTTTACCATTGGGCAATTGATAATTCCAGAAAAGATCTAAACGACGATAACGGAAACTTGTTGGAAACTCAGCTTCCTCTACAAAATGATTATCAATATAAAGTTTTGCTTTTATAATATCATCCGGTTGACTATAGTCCCTACGAATCGCCTCACCCCTAATTACAAAACCAACCCCATCTATGTCAAAAGATAAAGTATCAATATCTGTACAGTTCAATCCTTTCTTAACCAGCGGATACACTCCTTCAAAACATTGTTCTAAACGTACAGCAGTAGGCTTTTGTATCGGTAGCATTACCTGATTGTCAAACACCGTCCCTCCATTTTTCTCTATCATTAGAAGAGCATGTCTATAACTAATAGCATATAAATCATCTAAACTCAATGAAGTATATTTAAATTTCTTGACTTCTGCTCCTCTCAAACCTTGCATCCAATATTCCGGAATCTGACTATAGCCCAGCATCACACCTAAAATACCACCGGCAGAAGAAGGATTACAATCAGAATCTTGCCCAGCACGTGTAGATATTTCCATTGTTTTAGTAAAATCTCCATTACCATACAACAAACCAAGAACAATATAAGCTGCATTTATCTTTGCATCAATATCTAATGGTGCAAAAACTCCATCAGGACATCCAACTTCTTCCGAATAATGTTTCTGCAATTCAAACCATGTCTGTTTCCAATCATCCGGGTATTGTTTATACCATTTTATTACATCCGAAATACATTGATAGAATGTACTTTCAATAGGTATGGTTTTCAAAGCTTCCTCCACAATATACTGAATATCATTTGATATAAAAGCCAAACTATACATCGCACCCACATATACTCCACCATACCAACCATCACCATAACACATAATATGTCCAATCTTATCGCTAATCTCAGAAGCAGAATTTGGCATACCAGGATTCATCAAGCCAGCAAAATCAGCTTCAATCTGATAATCTATATCATCCGCATGGGGATTAAACAACCAATGCCCAGACTCCTTTACCCCATGTAAAATATTGTATCTAGCAGCCTGATTAGCATGCCACAAATTATAGTCTGCCGTCGCAAATGCAATAGCAAAAGAATCAACAGGAGCGTCTAGTCCAACTCTTTCCAATACATCTACAAATGTCAAATCCATATAAATATCATCATACAAATCGGGCCAAGAATCCATTAACTCTTGTACATAGCCTTCATGCCATGGGATAGACTGATAATCTTGTATAAATGTTCCCTGATATCTGAACTCCGTATGACTGCCAAAACTAACTCCAATGGTTTGTCCTGCCCATCCTCCTTTTATTTTATCCAAAAGTTGGCTTGTAGACATGGTATTTGTAACTGACGAAGATTGTTGGTGGCAAGAAGTCATTGTTCCTCCAGCCAAAAACAAGATTAATACAATAACTAATTTTTTTCCGATTGTTTTCATAATATTATCTCATAAGTATTCTGCAAATCCAATAGCCTATAGTATTCTATTGCGCATAAATTCAATTACTTCTTTTTGATAAGGAATCGAAACTTGCGCTCCAATTCTTGTGACAGACAAAGCAGCAGCTGCTGTTGCAAACTGTACACAATCCTGTAAATCTACTCCTTCCACCCACTGAGCTACAAAAGCACCACAGAACGTGTCACCAGCTCCTGTCGTATCTACTGTATTCACTACATATGAAGGAATCTGTTTCTCCATCTCATCCGAAACAATAACCGAACCCTTTTCTCCCAATGTCAGAATTACGACTTGTCCTACTCTTCTCAATAGACTTCGAGCAATACCTATCGGTTCCGAAAAGTCCAATGACTGTCCTGCTATAAGCATAGCCTCTGTCTCGTTCAGAATAAGAATATCCACTTTCTCCAGGATATAAGAAGGTATCTGCTTGGCCGGAGCTGGGTTCAAAATGATTTTAGTGTCAACAGTATGAGCATACTCAATCAACGAAATCACCGATTCATAAGGAATCTCCAGCTGCAGCACCAATGCATCCGCTTCTTTTATAACTGGAAGAATAGTATCCATTCTTTCTCCTCGCAATAAATTATTTGCCCCTGGAGCCACAGCAATGCAATTCTCTCCATTTTCCGCAACAAAAATAAAAGCAATCCCAGTAGAGTGTCTCACACACTTCTGAATATAATCCACATCAATTCCACTATCTACAAAAGAGGTTATAAGTGTATCTGCATAGGCATCATCTCCCAGACAAGAAATAAATGAGACATGTCCTCCTGACCGGGCAGCAGCAATTGCCTGGTTAGCTCCTTTGCCTCCATATGAAAGGCAATATTCTGCATCTCCTATTGTCTCACCCGGTTCAGGCAGGTGACTGACGCGGGCAATCAAATCAACATTTGTGCTACCGACCACAACTATTTTTTTACATTTTTCCATTTCATCATTAGATATATAAATTACCATTTAAAGTCCCGCATAAATAATCAAACCGATTCCAGCCAAGAACAGAATGAACATACATGTCAGCAAAGTTCTGTTTATTTTAGGACCTCCCACAAATTCTTTCCAAATAAATACACCCCAGAATGCAGCCACCATCGTAGCACCTTGTCCCAATCCATATGAAATGGCAGCACCAGCTTTTTCCGTAGCCAACAAACTGAACAGATTGCCAATGCCCCAGATTATACCACCCAATATTCCTACAGCATGTAAACGGAAACTACCTGCAAAATAATCCTCATAAGATGCAGGTGTACCGACAAAAGGACGCCTCATGGCGGCTGTATTGAAAATGAAGTTACTGGTGAAAATACCAATAGAAAAAATCACCATTGCTGTATAGGGGGTCATCTTACCGACTTCAGGACATTCAAAATTCTGCAAATCCATAGAACTTGCAATAAAGCGGAAAAAGAAAGACATCATAATACCTGCCACTATAGCTATCACAATACCTTTTGTTTTTTGTTGCTCCCCACCTTTTCCCATATTCTTATAGGCCCAAGCATTAAAGACAATCGCCACAATCACCAGCAGAACTCCTAAGAAAAGGAATACCGGACTACCTTGCGGTGCATTAAAATAATTAATGAATACTCCCAGAACCAAAGCCAGCCCTACTCCCAATGGAAAGGCCACAGACATACCTGCAATAGAAACAGAGGCAGAAAGTAGAATATTGGAAAGGTTGAATATGACACCCCCGATAAGAGCCGAAGCCAGATTAGATGCGTCAGCCTGCAACAAATCATCAACAAAACCTCGTCCCAATTCCCCTACGCTCCCCATTGTAAACGCAGCCAGAAGTGACAAAAGTAACACACCTATTACATAATCCCAATAGTAGAGTTCATATCGCCAGACACGACTGCCCGCTAGCTTCTGGGTATTGCCCCAAGACCCCCAACACAGCATTGTTATAAAACAAAACACTACTGCCAACGAATAATTTTCAATGATAAACATAGTATTAGAATTGAATTATTAGAATTAAATACTCAAACAGCTACTGACCACAAAATTAACCTGCAAAAAGGATTTAGCATATAATAAATGTCCCAATAAATAATACAAAAGTCTCAATCCCATTCCAAACTATTTCACATCTTATATCCTGAGACTATTTTACCTTTTCTACAGTCAAATAGTCCAATCCTATCAATGAATTAACTGCCTTTTCATTTTTATCCAGCTGTACAAGTTTCAAGAAATTCTCCCCTTTCTTCAGCTCCAATATACCTAGTTCAACTGTCATCATGCTCAACTTTGAATTATAAGTATCAACAGAGGGAAGAACCGGACTTTCATTTACCTCAACAGAAAAGCGACCATAATCTGGGGCAATCGTAAACCTGCACTTTACCGAATATTTTCCTCCCTCATCAACCACAAAACCTAAATTAGCACAATCTCCTTTCCTACTTTCTCTCCATATAAACTGTACTCCATTACTCCAATTCATCTCAGGAATACACTGCGTTCGTTCCATGCCACCAGTTACAGAAATATTCATAAATTCTCCCTCCACTTTTCCATTTTTGTCAACAGAGTTACTCACCAGGTCATTCTTATGCTTCGCTATATCAATTACAGCCATCTTTTCTTCTGGTTTCCGGTTCGTTTTTCCTCCCGGAAGCATATACCAATAAGTAGTCGGTGCGTAATTGACATATGTCGCACTCTGATGCCAAAATTCCATATCAAAAACAAGAGATTTCTTAAACGTTATGCCATCCAACCCACGATATCTCAAATTTGCCACGTGTCCAGGCTGATAAGCTCCTGTGCCATCGGGTTGGGCAATAAAAGGATGTTCAAAGAAATTTGGCATACACCAAGCATAACCGTAATAATCCTCCGTCCCGGTCCCAAAATGTGACGGGAAACTTTCTCCATCAATATATACCTTTTCATCCCCTTCACCCCACCAATCACCAACTGTATTAAAGATTGTTATAGCATCACCAACATAAACACCTTGACCAGTTAAAGTTACAAAGTTTATGTCTTCTGCATCCAATGTCCCATTGATACTCTTATGTAACCCTGTATATTTACGATGATATTCCATCCAGCCTACGCCGAAATACATGGTTCTCTCATTCCATTCCCAATCAGACGAATAAACAGTAAGAGATGTACTCACTACTTCAGTTCTCAAATTCTCCAGAGAAATTTCACATTTATCTTTATACGGCATCACCCAATAACAAGTCATCATAGAATCTTTGCTTACAGTAGTATAAAACGAACTATAAGGCGAAAGACGATTACCCGTTCCATAAAAATCACCAACCGGACACCAAACTGTCTGATTACCATCAAAAGTAATTCTAAGTATCACGGAACGTAAAGCTTGAGCCAAATCATCAGCAGATAGTTTAAGTTGTATACCACGTATAGCTCCTCCACCCTCTAGAACAATCCGATTCTCTCCCGATAAATTCGTAATAGCCTTATCCCCAGATACTTTTTTTTGATATTTTCCTTCAAGAATAGGTTGTTCCATCAGTTCCCTCTGTGTACCATCAAGTACATCAGCTTCCTTTTTCAAATCATCCAAAGTAAATGTTTTTACAATACTTCCCTTATCATATGTGCGATAGTTTACACTATAAAAGAAGTTCTCTCCGGGTGGACGATTCCCTGCTGCAGTGATACCAGGAGTTTCATAAGTAATCTTGCAATGCTTTGCATAAGGAATCGGTAAATACAAATCATGTCCCCGTTGTTTATAAGGAGTCAAAGGAGATACAGACGTAGATATAGGCGCATCTGCCAGAAAGTGACCACTGATAAGACTCAGTACCTCACCTTCAATAGCTGGTATATCCGAATCATCCAAATAAAAACGTAATATACCGTTATCATTATAGTTGGCCACCGTAATCCATATACGTACTACAGCACCAGGTCCTTCTGCGTCAAACATAACAAATTCCCTACGTCCATCCTTTTCTTCCGTACGAAGAAACTGGCTAAAATCCCAATTAGCAAACCAGTCATAAGAACCTTTCACTGCATGATCTGAGAAACGGTCATAACTGCTGAACTGCCGCACAGTGTAATATGGAGATGGATAATCAACCAATGACTCACGGTTGGTCATCTCCTGCAACAAAGAGGAAAAAGTTATCTCATTACCATTAGCAAACGAAGAAAGTATAAACACCTGCATCAGCAAGACCAAAAAGAATTTACTACATGTCATTATTTGTCATGATATTAAAATTATACCAGATATTTTCTATACCAATACATAAGCTCCCTTACAGTCCATACATAGTCTTAGTCAGTATCCCGACGTCAAACGTTGGGGTGTATTCAAATATTTATGGACTACCGGATCTTCCAGTGCCTCTGGAGTATTCACAATAGACATCGGAATATAATACGAATCAGCCATATCAGTGAGCTGCTCAACAGACTGTTTCCCTTCACGGTATGTCAAATCAAACTCAAAATTCATTTCACCGGGAGAATCTACACAGAAGTTAACTACCCATAAGTTATTGTAAAGCATACCATAAAGTTCATTTTCTTTTTTAGGAGCATCCTGCAATCGCATCCCCATATGATGTCCTCCAAAACTGACAATTGGAACGTCTCCTGACGACCAGATCCGTGCACCATCCTCCGCTTCATATTTCACCCAGCTGTCTATAACAAAAAAGTCCTTGCATGAGTTAGGTATTTGTTCTTTGTACAGTTCATAAGGAATTCCTCCATTGGTAGCAACCGGTTGTCTACAATCCTGAGGAAAAGGAAACTTAGCATAGAATACTTCTGGTGCTATTGATGAAATTCTGTCAAAGAAAATATTAACCTTCGCTCTCGGAACCTCTTTGAAAATCTCAACCTGACGGTTCATATTCTTCACCCTTGGATGTTCCATATCCTGCGAAACAATCCATGAATAAGGTGTTTCTCTCACTTTAGCCTTACTTTTCGGTTTTGCCCACTCCATTCTAGTAATCTCATTGAACTTCTCTATACGTTGTGCTTCATCCATATGCATATAGATATCACCTTGAGACCATCTGTCCATATCATTGAAGTGTACTACCATGAAGTCGGCAAGCCCTTCCGTAAACAACGGTTCATCCATACCTTTCCAGCGTGCAGATGTCACCCAACCGTTCTTATCAAAAGATAACTCCGGCAAATCTATTTTCTTATCAATAATCTCTACCTCCGAGGTATCAAGTGCAAAACAAGTAAACGAATTAGCCGGCATATCAGATACCCAAAACCATGCCTCAGTTCCTCCGGGAATCGCCTCACGACTAGTATTAAGATTCTCATCAACTACCCAGCGCCAAACATAATCTCCCTCTTTAAACAAAGGATATGACTTCCCATTCTCCAAGTTTCGTACAGATTTATAGTCTACCTCCCTAAAACCGGTAACATCCAGTTTAACCCATCCTGTATAAGATGCATTTGCCGCATTAACAACATACAAACCAGCATCTGCCTGCGCGAACTTATTACGTGCCAGTTGTGCCAGTAAATATTTTCCCCGCTCCCACGGACGATAAGCAAAACCATTCTTTTCATTCAGCTGTCCTTGCGTATATAAACTATAAGGTGCCTCTGAAGTCTCATTAGAACCATATGTATGTTCAAAATAACGGCATAACAAACGGTTAATCTCTTTCAATTCATCTTTAGCTCCACTATTCAGTTCTCCCCATACTGGCGAACTGATCGCTTTTGTATGGTAAACAGCACGACGTGCCACTTCCATCTCGCGTGGCATAGCTGCACCACCAAAAGCCCACCAATCTTGCCACTCACCTTCGAAAGTTCTCAATTGATTTCCAATCTCCTTTTCTATATTCCTCATCGCCTCACCTGCTGTTTTCATACGCAACATAGGCTTGAAACCCATCTCATTCCATTTTTTGATAAAAGCAAGCAACTGTGGCATAGGACCATCATTATCACATCTCCACTCATTGGTAAAAGTCAATGTAAGGAAGGGGTAATCGTACCCTTTTTCTCTCAAATCCTTCAAGCGTTTCACACACACATCATATGCTCCATGCATAGATACATCATCAGTCTGTAGAATATTACCATTGCGCGGCCATGATGTTTGCGTATTGGCATATTCCCGCTGTTGTAAACGCCACTCCTTTTCCGCAAAGAAAAGATAACCTTGCCAATAAGGATATCCTGACCAAACCAAAAGTTTTCTATCATCAGGCATTTTCCACCAAAAAGCACCAGGTTGCTCTACCGGAGAACCACCCCAATGCGGATTAATACCAGTCCAGATATAATGTATGTCACGATCAAGTAACCTTGTTGCTGCTGCACGTGGGAAACCATTCACATCATGTTGCATACCCACTTCAATATCCAATTGAGACCACATATCTTTAGGAATCCAGTCAAACATCTCATCCCATTGTTCCTTATTGGCATAAGGGTGTATATGAAAAGGCATAGCATTGATTCCAATCTGTTTGTTTTCAATCATGTCTAGCATTGATTCCCGTCTGTCCTCAGAAGCTGAATTCCACCATGAGTAAAATGGATCTAACGCTTCTACTGTCCATGCAAACCGATTCTCCGGAATTTCATCTTTGGTCTTCAATGCCAAATCCAATGCCACATCAATAAAACGTTTATGCAAATCAACAGCAATCAATGCATGGTCAGTATAGCCATAATCAGTATGTGTGATATGAACAATATCAATATACTTAAATCCTAGTGTGTCTTTTCCCTCTACACTGCTCTCTACCGTATTTTCCGTTGTGTTTTGACAACTGCAAACCAAGGCGCCCAAAAGGAACAGTGCACCGATAAATAGTTTGTTAACTATACATTTCATAATATTCCGATTTTTGATATTTATTTTTTATTGAAAATACATACTTTACCCTGAGACCTTCCACTTCAGTCCACAAAATCTTTAGGTAATACCCCAAATTGTTTTAAGAAACATTTGGAAAAATAAGAAGGAGAATTGAACCCTACCATATAGCAAATTTCATTGACCCGATTTTCACCATCCTTCAACAATTGGGCTGCACGCTTCAGGCGTTCTATACGCAAATATTCATTAGGAGTCAAATCAAGTACTCCCTTTATTTTCCGATAGAAATTAGAACGGCTCATATTCAGCATTTCAGCCATATCCTCCATACTGAACTCCGGACTATGAAGATTAGAAAGAATTATTTCATTCAGCCTTTTAATGAATTCCTCATCAGCCTTTGTCAACGCCATTGTATTGGCAGCCACAAAGGGAGACTTGGCAAAAGTTTGACGTAGCGTTTCTCTATTCTTAATCAAGCTGGCAATCGCAGCCAAAAGGTATTCCGGTGAGAAAGGCTTCTCAATATATGCATCAGCTCCTAGCTCCAACCCCTCTACTTTAGACTGTATATTAGTTTTAGCTGTCAATAGGATGATGGGGATATGACTATAATCCAATTTGGACTTTACAGTCTTGCATAACTCAAAGCCATCCATTAGTGGCATCACGACATCACTTACAATCAAGTTCACAAAATTTTCATCCAATATACGCAAAGCCTCTTCTCCATTGACAGCTGTCAGAACGATATACTCATGCGACAACTGCCTACTTACGAAAGAAAGCATTTCCGGATTATCTTCAACTACCAATACAGTATATCTGTTTTCATTATTTTCTTTAAGCTCCTCCCACTTCGCCTGAAGTTCTGCAGAAGGTTCCACATTACTAACATCCCCAGATTCCATCGTAATAGCATTATCTTGGGTAAGTGGCAGAGTAAGGCAAAATATATTTGCGTCTTCTCCCTCCACCATTCGTAAACTTCCCCGATGCAGTTCAGCCAAAGAACGGGAAAGTGCCAGTCCAATACCTGTGCCAGAAGTCACCTTTCCATTTTCCTCCCCATTAAAGCGTACAAATGGTTTGAATATTTCCTCCTTCATTGTATCCGGTACGATAGGCCCATCATTCACTGTCCGAATATGGAATATTCCATTCTCCACAGCCATATCCGTTTCCAAGAAAATCTGTACATAGCTCTCTGCATACTTCATGGCATTGCTCAACAGATTACTGAGTATCTTGGTAAAAGCTTCTTTATTGACATGCGCGTAGCAAGCCCGTTCAGGTATTTTCAAAGTGAGATCCAGTCCTTTCTGTTTGGCAAGAGAAGTAAATCTCAAATGTGTCTTCTGTACTACTTCCGTTATATTGCATCTAGTGAAATTCAAACTGAATCCTTGACTTTCAGTCTTGCGAAAATCCAATAACTGATTCGTCAGATTCAGTAAGCGTTCCGTATTCTGTTCCATGATATTCAGATCCTCACGAGTTTCCGCATCAACATCTTTTTTTAGAATGATATTTTCCAAGGGTCCTTTAATCAAAGTTAAAGGAGTACGTATCTCATGTGCCACATTCGTAAAGAAATCGAATTTTGCATTATAGATTTCACGTTCTTTCTCCTGCTCGAACTTTTCCATCTGCCTTTGTTGTTTTCTGTTATTCCGCTGCTTCAGATAGAGATAAAGATAGGCAAAGAAAATCAAGAACAGTAATGCATAAACGACATATGCCCAAACAGAAAGGTAGAAAGGCGGCAGAATACGGATATGTAAAGTCGTCTCTTCTTCATTCCATATTCCATCACTATTGCCTGCCTTTACCCGAAACGTATAATCTCCATAATGCAGGTTAGAATAAGTCACCAACGGACTCTCCCCTACAGTCAACCACTCACTATCAAAACCATCCAACTTATACATCAGTTTATTCATCTTCGGAGCCTGATACCCCAAAGCAGCAAGCCGGAAAGAAAAAGAATTTTGCTCCGCACAGAGTAACAACTTATCCGAGAAAGTAATATTTTCCTGTAACGGCGAATTCTCAGCACCAGCCCGCATCTCTTTATTGAAAAGGAGAAAATCGGTAATGACGGCAGAAGGAACATATTTATTTTCCGAGAATGTCTTTGGATTGAAGGCGACAAAACCGTCAATACTACCAAAATAGATAGTACCGTCCTTATCTTTAAAACTGGAACGATAGTTGAATTGGTCACTCGGCAACCCGTTCGCCGTCGTATATACTTTTACCGCTCCTGAAGTTAAATCAAAACGGGCTAAACCATTATTCGTCGTTAACCAGAATACCCCGTCTTCATCTTCTGCAATTTGGTAAACCACATCATTCGGCAATCCATTACCGGTATCATAGCGTGTAAAGTTTTCTGTTTCCGGATGAAACAGACAGATTCCTCTTCCCTGGGTAGTCAGCCAGACATTCCGGCGTGAATCTTCAAAAACACTCAGAACCTTATTGTTGGAAAGGCTCTTTTCATCTTTTTCATTGTGTACATAATTCTTCCATTCTTTCTTACTGACATCATAACGAAAAACCCCACAAACATATGTAGCCAACCACAAGTTTCCACTGGTATCTTCCTTAATGTCATACACAAATATTCCTACTAATTCCGGAATTATATCAAAACTGTCCGTTTGTCTGTTATAACGCATCAAGCCACATCCTGTCCCAATATAAATGTCCCCTGCAGCAGTCCTGCAAATAGCAAAAACATTATTGTCATTCAAGGAATGTGGGCCGCCGTCATATTGATATGACCTTACAATAGTTTCCGTACGGGTATCAATTACCTTCAGTCCTTTGGAAAAAGTTCCTACCCAAAGCTCATTCTCTACCGAACACAACCCATGCACATTTGTAAAACCAAGACTCGGAGTAAAGAACTTGAATTCCTTCGTCACCGGATCAAACCTATTCAATCCACCATCTTCTGTTCCAATCCATAACTTTCCCTGACTATCCTGGCAGAACTCACGTATCCGTTTCCCATGTAAGCCATCATTCACTCCCTTCGGATAATATCTTTCAAAACAAGTATATGAATGCGGATAGTAATTGATACCTCCAAAATAAGAGCCTATCCAAACGCCACCTTCGCAATCCTTACACAAAGAATAAACTGCATTATCCGACAGTGAATACGGATCATACATAGAACTTTTCAAATGCACATATTTATCTGTTCGAAGATTATAAATATAGATCCCAGACTCACATCCTATCCATAATTCATCGTCAGAAAAAGACATCAACTCACGGCACCATATCCGTTCCCCCGTCTCATCTGTCAACAGCAAATCGCGGACTTTTCCCGAACTAAGATTCATTTCCTTTATACCTCCACCGACAGAAGCTATGTAAAAGCAGTTATAAGCCCCCGGCAGTACCTTCATGAGCGGATCACCTTCAAAGACCTTCTTACCATCGGAAGAGACAAAAGGATGAATCGTCTTGAGTCCGTCTTTTGAATAGAACAATCCGTTTCCATAAATCCAAATCGTTTCACTGTTATCAAAAACAACACAATGTACATTCGAAGTCAAAAAAGGGAACTCCTTAAGTGTATGGTTCCTCAATGCCTTTGTCTGCAAATTATAATGGAATATACCCTGGCGTTCTACCGTAATCCACACATCTCCATTTTTGTCTCCAACAATCATGGCTGCAGCATTATCTATGGTAGTACCTTCATCACTTAACTGTTTGAAAGGCTCAAAAACATCTCTTTCCGGATAATATATATACAATCCCATATCCGTACCCACCCAAATATTGCCTTCCACATCTTCATATAGAGCAAGTATATAGTTGTTCCCAAGACTATACTCATCTGTCCTATCATATTTGAATATCTTAAATGACGAACCGTCATAGCGGTTTAGACCGTCTTTGGTTCCAAACCACATAAAGCCGGCTTTATCTTGTAGAATATCGTATACTGTATTTTGAGATAGTCCGTCCCGGATAGTAAGACTATTAAGATAATAGTGCTCCCCGATTGTTTGTGCATAACAAGTGAAAAAACATATCAGGCATATAAAAGCTATCAGCATTTTCTTCAGATTCGTGTTCTTCATCGCTCTATTATTTAGACCTCAAATATAGGCCATTTTGCCAACGAACGATAAAAAATGCGTCCCAATGAATGAAAGATTCGTCCTATCCCCCTCTATCTCGCTAGATAAGGGGGATTTAGAGCTGCAATATTTCCTACTTCTTTTCTATCCGAATGCGCGCATCCACCGCTATCACCTGCTTTTCAGTCGCCAACAATGGATTGATATCCATCTCCTTGATTTCCGTTGCAAAGCGCAGCAAGGTGGAAAGCCGTACAATAATTTCGGCAAATTTATCTTCATTCACTCCCTTCTGCCCACGCGTACCTTTGATAATCTTATAGGCACGCAACGAGTGAATCATGGAGTAAGCCTCCTCGTAGGACAACGGTGCAAGACCGGAAGATATATCCTTCAGCACCTCCACAAAAATACCGCCCAGGCCGCAGAGTACCACATGTCCGAACTTCTCTTCATATTTGGCACCGATAAACAATTCCGTCCCTTTCAACATCGGCTGCACCATGATAGCACTAGCTTCGGGAATCTGCATCATACGGTCGAATTCCAATGCCAAATGCTGTTCACTCTTGATATTGAGCACAACACCGCCCACATCCGACTTATGCACCGGCCCCACCACCTTTGCCACCACCGGGAACCCCGTGCGACGCGCAAAGGCAAGCACTTCTTCCTTGTTGTCCGAAACAAACTCCTCCACAATAGGAATACCTGCAGAGCGGAGCAATGCCTGCACATAGTGCGGGGCGATATAACCGTCCGCAGGAATGGAATCTATAATCCGGCGGATACGGGGAACATCCACTCCAAAGAGCTCGATTTCATTATTGGCAGGCCGCGGGGCATTCATTATCCGCGAAAGTGCCGTGCCGAGAGTCACCTCATCGGCAAAGTTCACATGGCCCTTTGCCAGGAAAGCGGCAACCTCGGCTCCTGCCGTATTGATGGAAGGAAGAATCGGAAAAATCGGCTTCTTACAATGCTGCATCTTCTCATGCAGCACGTCATACATTTCAAACATGGTCACCAGTCCCGGAGTGCCGAAAATAGCCATTACAGCATCAATATTGTCAAACTTCTCCTCACAATACTCCAGACAGAGGCGCAGATGTTCCGGCGTACCCGTAGCCAGAATATCAATGGGATTCCCCACAGCCGCACCGGGGAAAAGCTTACCCTTAAGTTCCTCCGCTACCGGCCCTTCCAGTTTCGGAACATTCAGTCCGCCCTTACTCAACGCATCGGTCAGCATCACTCCCGGACCTCCGGCGTGGGTAATGATGGCGAAGTTCTTTCCTTTCAGTTCCGGCAGTGTGAATATACAGCCTACGGTCGTCAGCTCCTCGCGCGAATAGCAACGCACAATACCCGCCTTACGGAACAAAGCCTCTACTGCCGAATCGCTGCTGGCAATGGCTCCCGTATGCGAACTCGCCGCCCGGCTGCCGCTTTCGCTGCTGCCCGCCTTGATGGCCGCAATCTTGCAGCCCTTCTTGATGAGCGAAGAGGCATGGAACAGTAGACGGTCGGGGTCACCGATACTTTCAATATAAAGAAGTTTTATTCTGGAATCCGCTTCCAGATTGAAGTGTTCGTCCATGTATTGCAGCACATCCTCCACACCGATTTGCTTGGCATTGCCCACAGACCATACAGAGTTGAACTGCAATCCCTTGGTCACGGCGCTCTCCAATATGAACACCGCTGTGGCACCGGAGCTGGAAATCAGGTCCACCCCTTGCGGATGCAGTTGCGGGATGGGCTGGCTGAATACACTGTGATGCCACGAGTTCATAAAACCGATACAGTTGGGGCCTATCAGAGAGGCTCCATACCGGTTCACCGTTTCCAGTATGCGATCTTCCAGCACAGCACCCTCATGGGTCTCCTCACCAAAACCGGCAGAAAGGATAATGAACGCCTTCACCTGCTTCTCCGCAGCAAGCATCTCCACCGCATCGGGACAAAGCGCGGCAGGTATGGCAAGGATGGCAAGGTCCGTATCGGGAATGTCCTTCACATCCGCAAAGGCAGCAACACCCTGCACTTCAGTCTCTTTCGGATTCACGGCACGAAGCTCACCGGTATATCCGCCGCTAAGCAGATTTTTCAGGATAGCCCCTCCGGGTTTGTGTACATTGTTGGATGCCCCCACTACCACAATACTGGCCGGGTGAAGTAATTGGCTTGTTATCATAGTCTGTTTTACATTAAGTTAATGATTCATGCACAAATATACATTTTCCATACATAAAAGCAATCGGTAAAAGAGAAAATAAGCTTAATCCCTTTGCAAAATATAAATAAGTTTACGGAAGTATATATATTTGTGCCATCAATAACAATACGCAGAAAACTACCCTATATGGAAAGCCGTGTCAAAGAGATAGATTATCTGAAATGCATCTTCATCACCCTGATGATTATCTTCCACCTTGTATATATAGGCGACAAGTATCCGTATGCGAAACAAATCGTCTATACGTTCCACATGTCCGCTTTCCTGATTATTTCGGGCTATCTGGCCAATAACCGGAAGGATGCCCGAAGCTTTCTCCGCAAGTTTCTATGGATTTTCATTCCGTATGCCTGCATGGAGGCGGCCTATACGGTGATGTCGCATTTCCTGCCCGTACGCGAAAGTGTAGATGCCATTACTCCTACCGTATTGCTCGACAAGATATTCCTCCATCCGATGGGACCTTACTGGTATCTGCATACACTGATTCTGTGCAGCCTCATCTATTATATCACATTCCGCTATGTAAGGCTGTCGGTTGTCTCCCGGCTGGTTGTGACCGGTGTCTGCCTGTTTGCCCTTTCCCATTGGGGAGGATTGATGAACTTCTCCAATGCCCTCTATTTCCTTATCGGCATGACAGTGAGCCAAAGCGGGCTTCGTTTTACACAAGTCTTTCGCGCCACAACCTTCGCCATTGTTCCATTCGTAATACTATGCTGTTTTCCCGCCAATCTGGATAGGGGTACTCTGGCAGGAGTCGCCATCACCTGGCTTTCCATCAGCCTGCTGTTGGCAGCCTACGGCTATCTGCCGGCACAAGTCCGGCGGCTTGCCTTCTTTATAGGGCGCAATACGCTGGTCATACTCCTTTTCTCACCCATTTTCACCATTCTGTCCAAGGCGTTTCTGCCCGTGTTCGCCTTCGACCCTACGGGGATGCTGTTCCTTGTCACTGCCACCGCCTTCACTCTTAGCGGCTGCATGGGTATGGCGTGGGCTATGGACAAGATGCACGTTTCCAGATTCTTCTTCGGGAAGAGTACTATATTGTGTTGAGGCGGTTCACGTCTCCGCCCACAAAGG
>ULLC01028609.1_pt1 | contig 20157 bp, 16 predicted proteins | sample 1951301 | NCBI WGS metagenome assembly ULLC01 (sample SAMEA4835515, study PRJEB28245) | human gut metagenome | biome: gut microbiome; material: fecal sample | place: Denmark | collected 2008 | reverse complement strand
GGGATCGTGATCGGCCGGGCGGACGCCTTCGTATCGAAAATCTGGAAATCCTCCTCGAAATTCTTCATCATCAGCACCAGTTCGCCGCGGCTGTTCAGCGCGCCCGACGTGCCGTCGTAGACGATGTCGGTCGAACCGCCGACCTGATTGACCAGAACGAGGTTCTTGCCCTCGACGAAGGCCAGGTGGCGCATCATCTCGTAGCGGTAGGTCATCGAGCCGCGCCCGTACTTGCGGGCGTTGATCGAGATGATCGTCTCGACCGAGCGGTCGAAGTCACGCTCGCGGCTCAGGTCGTCGCCCACGATGATTGCGCAGCGGTGCCCCTTGATCGTGGCATACTCGAAGCCCTTGGATGGAACAAGAAAACCCATCTCGCGACGGGCCGTAATGTACTTTTTACCGATGTACCGCAGCACCTTGCGGTCCTGAATGAGCGCCGCGGCGCTGATCGTGCCCTTGTCCGTGAGAATCGGCAGGCCGACGATGGCGGCGATCCCGTCGCAACAGGAGGCGATCTCCACGAGGGCATCCTCACACAGCTCCAGGAAGGTGGTCTTGCGCAACAGATCGAATGCCGGGGTACCGCTGACGGCCTGCTCGGCAAAGATCACAAGGTCGGCCTTTTCGGTCTTGGCCCGGTTGATGGCGTCGATGATTTTCGAGGTGTTGCCATCGATGTCTCCGATGGTGTAATTCAGCTGGGCGATAGCTATTTTCATCTACAGTAAATTTGGTCCGGAAACTATAACTCTGCAAAGTTAAGGATAATTTGGAAAAGTCGGAAAATTTTTCAATGTTAATAAATTAACATTTCCGGCCACCCCGTGGACCGGTTCCGCAGTCGGCGGGAAAAAGCGGCGGCGGAGCAAAAGAATCGGGATGCAGGCGGCGGACGGCGTGGCAACAAAAGCCGCGGAGCAAAAGCCGCGGAGCACAGCCGGCAGCGGAACAACAACGGCAGCGGAACAACAACGGCAGCGGAACAAAAGGGCCGGACACAGGCGGGAAAAGGCGACGGCGCAAAAGAGCCGACGGGACAAAAGGACCGGGACAAAAGAGCCGTCGAAGACTGCCCCGACGGACCGGACCGCACAAAAAAGCGGAGAACAGCATTCTCTGTTCTCCGCATAAACGGTTTCGGTCCGCCGCGCCTACTCTTCGGCCTGCTCGGGATCGGCGACGAGGATGCGGCCGCAATACTCGCAGATGATGATCTTCTTGCCCTGACGGATTTCGACCTGACGCTGCGGGGGAATGCGGTTGAAGCAGCCGCCGCAGGCATCGCGCTTGACGGTCACGACGGCCAGTCCGTTGCGCACGTTGCGACGGATGCGTTCGTAAGCCACCAGCAGGCGTTCGTCGATCTTGGCCTTCGCCCGCTCGGCCTCGGCCTCGTACTGGGCAACCAGCGGCGCCGTCTCGGCCTCGATGCCCTCGAGTTCGCTCTTCTTGGCCTCGAGGTCCGCGCTGCGCTCCGCCATCTTGGCCTCGACCTCCTCGAGCTGGAGCTTCTTCGACTTGATCGACGCCGAATACTCCTTCAGACGCTTCTCGGCCAGCTCGATCTCGAGCTCCTGATACTCGATCTCCTTGGTGATCGCGTCGAACTCGCGGTTGTTGCGCACGTTGTTCTGCTGCTCCTTGTAGTTGCCGATCTGGATTTTGGCCTGATCGATCTCGCGCCTGCGCTGCTTGGTCAGGGCGTTGAGCTCCTCGATCTCGGCGTTGATGTGTTCGACCCGGGTCTTCAAGCCCGCCATCTCGTCCTCGAGATCCTGCACTTCGAGCGGCAGTTCACCTTTCACCTTGTTGATTCCGTCGATCTTGCTGTCGATCTTCTGCAGATCGTAGAGCGCCAGGATCTTCTCCTGCATCGAATAATCAACATCGGCCGTCTTCTTCTGTGTTGCCATATAGTGTTTTTATAGTTTTGGACTAAACCAGATAGTTCACCGGATTGCGAGAGCACTCACTCTTGCGAACCGCAAAGGTACATAAATTTTTCGATAAAATATCAAATAAAATCCGAATTGCGCAATATTCACTCTCAAAATGGCCTATATCCGCCACCGTGAGGGCCTTATCGGGTGTCATGAAGTCATTGTACTTCATGTCGGCGGTGACGTAGATGTCGGCTCCGGCGCGGCGTGCGTCGCCGATGAGCGAGGCGCCGGCGCCCGTGCAGACCGCCACGCGGCGCACCGTCGGCGAGGCGATGTCGCTGTGGCGGACGACCCGCACCTCGAGCAGACGCTGCATGCGGCGCATGAAAGCCACCGTTTCCTCCTCGGCAGTCAGTTCGCCCACGACGCCGAACCCGGCCCCGGGCGCCGCCTCCGAGGGTTGCAGCACGCGCAGATTCTCCACTCCGAGCATCGCGGCCAGGCGCCAGCTCATGCCGCCGGGGGCGCTGTCGAGATTCGTATGGCAGGCGTAGAGGGCGATGCCGCGGCGGATGGCCCGCTCGACGCACCGCTGCACGGGATCGGCCGAATTGAACCGCTTGAGGGCGTGGAAGACGATCGGATGGTGCGTGATAACCAGGTCACACCCTTCACGCTCGGCCTCGTCCAACACCTCCTCGGTCACGTCGACAGCCAGCAGCGCCCGGTGCACCTCGTCGTCGGGACGGCCCACGATCAGCCCCGCATTGTCGTAGGACTCCTGCAGGGAGAGCGGTGCGAATCGCTCGATGACGTCGCTTATCTCCTTGATCTTCATATCGGTCAGAATAACGATTGTTCGTAAAAGGCGAAGAGCTCCTTGTTCTCCGCATCCTCCTTCTTGCCGCGGCGCGGGCGGCGCGCCGGGCGACGGGCGGGCGCCACACCGTCCGCAGTTTCGGCCGCCGGCGTCTCCCCGTCCGCCTCCTCGACGATCTTCACCACGGCCTTGCGGCGGCGCGGTGCGGCCGGGCGCTCCGCGGCAGATGCCGCGGTGGCCGGAGCCTCCGAGGCCGGGCCATCCGCAACCGGTCCACCCGAAGCCGGTCCACCCGAAGCCGGGGCTTCCGAAGTCGGGGTCTCCGAACCGGTTTGCGCGTCGGCTTCCGTGTCGGCTCCCGCGACTTCCGCCGCAGGCTCCGCACCGGCATTTTCCACGACGGGACCGTCGTCCGCCGGTGCGGGTCCAGTCGGCGCGGGTTCCGTCGCACGCTCCCCGGCCGTTTCGGCAGGCACCTCCGCCGCAACAGGTTCCGACAGCACCGGCGTATGGGCTGCGACCGGCGTCACGGACGGCTCCTCCGCGGCAAAATCATCCGCCACGGCGACGACCTCGCCCTCGTCCGCCTTGAGGTCCTCACGCACCTCGAGCAGCAGGGCCCGGATGCGCTGCAAGCGCTCCATGAGTTCGACATCGCGGCTCACGCCCTTGTCGGCACGGCGGCTCCGCAGCGCCTTGCGCGCCCCGTCGAGCGTCATGCCGCGCTCCTTGACCAGGTGGTAGATCAGCTTGAGGTTCTCGACATCCTGCGGCGTGAAGAGCCGGTTGCCCTTCTTGTTGCGCTTGGGACGCAACACCGCAAACTGCGACTCCCAGTGACGCAGCAGCGAGGGCCGGACATCGAACATTTCGGCCACCTCGCCCATCGAATAATAGAGTTTCTCGGCCATATATGCTTCTCTTGACTTACTTCATTACGATCCGCAACGAGTTGGGATACATGTTGTTGACCCGCTCACCGATCCGCTTGGCAAAACCCAGCGCACGGCCCCGCGCACAGACGAGGTTCACCCCTTCGGCCAGCCCCTGCGCGGCGATCTCCTGCCGCCGCAGGTAGCGCAGCGCCTCCTCCTCGCCGAGTTCGGCGACGGGCACCGCCCCGCGGTCGAGCCCCGCAAAGAGGGCCAGCGCCCCGTCGGGCTTGAGGCGTCCCTTGAAGATCTGCCCCAGCGCCACACCCGAGCAGATCACGGGCAGGGCGTCGGAGAGCTGCCGCACGGCCTCGGCCTGTGCGGCGTACCAGGCGTAGCACGTCCCGGCCACCTCGCCGAAACGCATGCGCTCCGGCTCGCGGAGCCAGCGCGCGAGTTCGGCCGCCGACGTCCGGTCCACGGCCGAGATGATGCTCCGCCGCGCCTTCGGTGTGCGCGTCCGCCCTCCGGCATCGGGCGCCTTGCGCGCCACGGCGGCGAAGAAGCCCTCACCGCGTGCCCGGTGGGGATAGAAGCGGAAGGTGCGGAACACCCCCACCCGGCCGCAGACAACGCCCCAGGCCGCGTCCATCCTGACCTCGGGCGCCTCGGCCAGCTCCCCGCCGACCCACGCCGCCAGCCGCTCGAGCGACCCTTCGTCCTCGTCGCGGTTGAACGTGCAGGTGCTGTACAGGAGCGTTCCCCCGGGCCGGAGCGCACGCCACGCCTCACGCAGGATGTCATCCTGCCGCGCGGCGCACATCCGCACGTTGCCCTCGCTCCACTCGGCGCGGGCCCCGTCGTCCTTGCGGAACATCCCCTCGCCCGAGCAGGGGGCATCCACGGCCACCACGTCGAACCACGCCTCGAAGTCGCACACCGTGCGCGGCTCGCAGCAGGTCACGGCCACGTTGCCCGTCCCCCACTTGCGGACGTTGTCCGCCAGCACCTGTGCCCGGCGGCGGTCGATCTCGTTGGCGACGACCAGCCCCTCCGACCCGACGAGCGAGGCGTAGAGGGTCGTCTTGCCGCCCGGCGCGGCACAGAGGTCCAGCACCCGGGCGCCGCGCAGCGCATCCCCGCCGAGCAGCCGGCCGACCACCTGCGACGAGGCCTCCTGCACGTAGTAGGCCCCGGCATGGAAGTCGCTGTCGAGCGTGAAGAGCGGCCGCGCGGCGAGGTACCACCCCGCATCGCTCCACGGCACCCGCTCCGTCGCGCCCAGCCGCCGCAGCAGCCCGGCGACGGCATCGTCGCACGTCGCGGCACTCCCGTCCGCAGCTTCCGCCCCGGGAACCCGGCAGACACTCCCGCCCGCAACTCCCGTCACGGGAACCCTACTGTCGGCACCCTCCGCGGCACACGTGCCGGGAATCGGCCCGGCACACTTCCCGGAAACCAGCCCCGCACACTCCGCAGCGGCATCCTCTCCGGGAATCCGGCAGCTCCCCCCGTCCGCGCCGCACTTGGCGGGATTCAGGCGGATGCTGACGGGCGACGGCGTATCGAGCGCCGCGCAGAGCGCCCGGCCCTCGGCCTCCCCCAGGTCGCGCAGGACCCGCTCGACGAATCGTGCCGGCAGCTCCATCCGTTATCGCTTTGCGGCCTTGATCGCATCCAGCCGGGCGCAGATGCGCTCCATCACGGCCGGATCGGAGAAGTCCTCGTGGTCCTTGTCGACGACAAGCACCTCCCCCTCGTAGATGTGGTCGATCCAGTGGTTGTACTTGTCGTTGAGCCGCTGGAGGTACGCCTCGTCGATGTTCATCTCGTACTCGCGGCCCCGCTTGCGAATCTGCGAAATGAGCGTCGGAACGCTGGCCTTGAGGTAGATCAGCAGATCGGGCTGCGGGATGAGCTCCGTCACCAGGCGGAAGATCTTCATGTAGGTCTCGATGTCGCGCGTGGTCATCAGCCCCATCTCGTGGAGGTTCTCGGCGAAGATGTGTGCATCCTCGTAGATCGTGCGGTCCTGGAAGATCACGCCCGCCCCCTTGCGGCTGTCGGCCAACATGTCCATCGTCTGCTCGATGCGGCTGCCGAGAAAGCTGATCTGAAGATGGAACGACCAGCGATTCATGTCCTCGTAAAAATCCCCGATGTAGGGGTTGTTGCACTCCTCGAGGTAGGCCTTGGCGTGGTAACGCCCGGTCAGAAGCTGGGTCAGCGTCGTCTTGCCGCTCCCGATATTTCCTGCAATGGCTATGTACATGGCTTCAAGATTTTGTATCTTTCACTCTCACTTGTTCTCACTCCGCACGCCCCGGCGCTCCGCCGCAAAGGCGAGCATGTCGTCCGCCGCGCGGCGGTCGTTCATCAGCCGCGGCACCTTGTTCTTGCCCCGGCTGCGCATCCACTCGAAGAGCGTGCCCCGCTCCAGGACCGTCAGGCGCTGCCGCTCGAGCGTCGTCTGCCGCTTGGCGTCGTAGTCCGAATTGACGGCCCGCAGCGCCCGGTCGAGCTCGTCGGCGAACCGCTCCCGGTCGTCGGGCTCGCGCTCGAACTCCACGATCCACTCGTGCGCCCCGCGCTCGTGCAGCGACATGTAGCACGGCGCGACGGAGTACTCCGCAACGACGGCTCCCGTGCGGCGGCACGCCTCCGCGAGGGCCCGGTCTGCGTTGTCGACGATCAGCTCCTCGCCGAAGACGTTGATATATTGACGTGTGCGCCCGGCGAAGCGGATGCGGTAGGGGTTCGTCGAGGTGAACTCCACCGTATCGCCGATCTCGTAGCGCCACAGTCCGTTGTTCGACGTGATGACCACGGCATATACCTTGCCGCAGACGACCCCTTCGAGCGGCACGAGGCGGTCGCCGTCGCGGAACTCGAAGAAGGTGCCGTAGTCGAGCATCAGCAGCATGTCGTCGCGCGACGGGTCGTCGGCCAGCGCGAAGAAGCCCTCCGAGGCGTTGTAGGTCTCCATGTAGTGCATGCCGTCCGAGGGGATCAGCTTGCGGAACGACGCCCGGTAGGGGGCGAACTCCACGCCGCCGTGGGCGAACATCTCCAGATCGGGCCACACCTCCAGCAGGTTCCGCTTGCCCGTATACTCCAGCACGCGGCGCATGAGCGCCAGGTTCCACGACGGCACGCCGGCAAAGGCGGTGATGCGCTCGCCGACGCACTCGCGGCAGATGGCGTCGGCCTTCTGCCAGAAGTCCGGAATGATGGCCGTCTCGATGCGCGGGGCGCGGAACCAGCCGCTCCAGATGCCCGTCTCGTGGATAAGCAGCGCCGAGAGGTCACCCACCAGGTTGCGCCCCTCGCGCGTGCATGAGCCGCCGAGCGTCAGCGTCTTGCCGTCGAAGACGTGCGAACGGGGGTAGTTGGCCGCGTAGACCGTCGCCACGTCGCGCATGCCCAGCGTATGGTTCCACCACAGCGACTCCGTCGTCACGGGGATGTACTTGCTGCGGTCGGAGGTCGTGCCCGACGAGCGGGCGAAGAGCGTCACGCGCCCCGGGGCCGTCACGTTGCGCACCCCCTCGCGCATCCGCTCGATGTAGGGCTTGAAGGTCTCGTAGTCGAAGGTCCCGACCGCCGACTGGAACTGCCCGACCGTATGTACGTGCCGCAGTCCGTAGCGTTCGCCGAACTCCGTGCGGCGTCCGCGGCGGAGCAGCCGCCGCAGCATGCGCTCCTGCGTCTCGGCGGGATGGCGGCGGAAGCGGTCGATGGCGCGCTCGCGCTGCGAGAACCACGCCTTGAACAAGGTATTTCGGATCGACATGGGCGCTGTCAGTTGAAGTAGTATCCGACCTTCCCGACCGACCCCGGCATGGCGAAGACCACGACGCGGTCATAGGGGTTGACCTCCATGTTCCCGACGGCGATGAGCACCTTGTCGCCCCGCACGATGCCGCCGATGATCGTATCCTCGGGCAGCCCCAGGTCCTTGATCCGGGCCTTCGTGGCCGGGGAGTTGGGCTTGACGATGAACTCCAGCACCTCGGCGTCGCTGCCCGTCAGGCACTTGATCGCCTGCACGTCGGTCGACATCGTGAAGCGGAAGATGTTCGACGCCGTGACGAGCTTCTTGTTGACGATCGTGTCGATGCCGATCGACTCGGCCAGGTTGATGTAGTTGAGGTTCTCGACCTCGGCGATCACCTTCTTGACGCCCATGCGCTTGGCCAGCATCGCCGCGAGGATGTTCGTCTCGCTGCGCCCCGTCACGGCGACGAAGGCGTCCATGTTCGAGAGCCCCTCCTCCATCATGGCGTCGGTGTTACGGCCGTCCTCGTTGATGATGAGCGTCTTGTCGAGCGTCTCGGCCAGCCGGTAGGCCTTCTCGGCGTTGTAGTCCACCAGCTTGATGTTGACCTCGTCCTGCATCTCCATGGCGATGCGGATGCCGATGCGCGAGCCGCCGAGGATCATCATGTTCTTGATCTCGATGTTCGACTGCCCGGAGAACTCCATCACCTCGTGCACGGCGTCCTGCCGCGCGATGACGTAGATCACGTCGCCCTCCATGTAGTGTTCGTCGCGGCGCGGAATGATCGTCTGCCCGCCGCGCGTGATGGCCACCGTGCGGTAGCTCAACGGCGTCTCCTCCTCGTCGAAGCCCGCCAGCGGCTGCCCCACCAGCGGCGAGGTCGGCTCCAGACGGAAGACCACGAGCGAGAGCTTGCCGCTCGAAAAGTCGACGTACTCGGTGGTCGAGGTGTGGCCCAGCAGGTTGATGACCTCGCGGGCCGCCACCTTCTCGGGGTAGAACAGGTAGTCGATGCCCATGTCGATGAACATCTCCTTGTTGTTGGGTTCGAGGTATTCGTTGTTGTCGATGCGGGCGATCGACTTGCGCGCGCCGAGCTTCTTGGCCAGCATCGCCGCGACGATGTTGTCGTTCTCCTCGTGGTTGACGGCGATGAAGAGGTCGCACTTGCGCACGGCGGCCTTGCGCAGCACGGCAAAGGTCGTCGAGTCGCCCTCGACGCAGATGACGTCGGCCAGGCTGCCCACCTCGGAGAGGAGCTTCTGATCGGCGTCGATGACGGTGATGTCGTGGCCGTTTCCGCTCAACATCCGGGCCAGGTGGCTGCCCATTTCGCCGGCGCCCGCTATCACGATTTTCATAGATTCGGTTTCGTTTGTGAGGCCGTTGCCCGCAGCGGCATGGGAAGGTCGGCGTTTGCAGGCAACATTTTTGCAATTTATCCTACAAATGTATACATTTGTCCCCGAAAGCCCAAATTTACGGGGCGTAAAATTTGCATATCATGCCAGGCTGGTTAATCGTCATTCTCTGCGCCATTGCGGCCGTCGCGCTCTTCGTTGTCGGCATGTCGCTGACGCTGATCTTCAAGGGGCACCACATCAACTCGGAAATCTCCACCAACAAGGACATGCAGCGGTTGGGCATCAAGTGTGCCGTGCAGGAGACGCGCGAGGCGGACGGCACGGCGGAGTGCTCCGAAAGCGGCGCGGCGCTGCCCGGCTGCTCGGGCAACTGCGGCGCCTGCGACATCGAACACAAGTAGCCGCACGCACAAGTTCCCGGAGGAGCCGCACGCACAAGTCTCCGGGCACCTCTGCCGACAAAAAGCCCGGGACACCCCCCGCCGACAAAAAAAGCCCCGGACAACCCCTGCCGACAAAAAAGGCCCAGGACAACCCCTGCCGACAAAAAAGGCCCCGGTCGGACATCCGTCCGCCGGGGCATGTCGTATCGGCGCGCAAGCGGGGCCGGCCGTTGCAACGGCAGCCTACAACTTGCAGTATTTCGACCGGCAGTGGAACCAGGGATTGTGCAGATCGGCCTCGTTGTAGCGCAGCACCCCGTCGTCGGGCAACGTGCGCGTCGAGCCTCCCGCCTCGGCAAGGATCAGCTCCCCGGCCGCCGTGTCCCACTCGTAGGTATGGGTCGTGCGGACATAGTAGTCGATGCGCCCCTCGGCCAGCAGGCAGAACTTGTAGGAGCTGCCCTGCTCGACAACCTCCAGATCGGGATGGGTCGCCCGCAGGCGGGCGATGTACTCGTGCGTCTCGGGCGTCTGGTGCGACCGCGACACGGCGACGCGCAGGTGGTCGTGGTGCGCCTCCGAGGCCAGCGGCAGCGGCGTCCAGTCCCCGACGATCCGCTCGTAGGTGTAGTCCGCCGCGGCGTCGGGCGCGACATGCTCCTTGAGGTAGGCCCCCGAATCGCGGCCCGCGACGTAGATCTTCTCGAAATAGGGCACGTAGATCACCGCCCCCATGCAGACGTTGTTCTCCATGAGCGCGATGTTGACCGTGAACTCGTTGTTGCCCTTGATGAACTCCACCGTGCCGTCCAACGGATCGACCAGCCAGTAGAGCTCCCAGTTGCGGCGCTCGTCGTAGAGCATTTCGCGCCCCTCCTCGCTCAGGATGGGGATGCGCGTCGGCCCGAGGTACTCGCGGATGGTCTTGTGGGCCACGCGGTCGGCCAGCGTAATGGGCGTCCGGTCGTTCTTGAGACTTATGTCGTAATCCTCCTTGTTCTTGTAGACGTTCATGATGGCGGCACCTGCCCTGACCGCGGCATTGAACAGGGGCGGCAGCAGATACATTCTCACCTTGTCGTTAATCATCGTTTCCCGCTTTTTGTTGAGGTCACTGCGTTTGACAGGCATAAAGATAAGGAGAATTTACGAGACTGTGAAATTTTTAACACTCAATTTGCCGCCTCCGCCCGGTGCTCCGGAGCGTCTGCCACCGCGCCGGAACCAACCGCCACCGCAACCCTCGGGCGCCGCATCCGGCAGCCGGACAGCGAGATGGCGCGTCCGCTCCGCCGCAGGGACGCCCCCGTCGGGACGCTTCGCGGGCGGCGCCCCTGCCGGAAAAGGACAACTCCGCCGACAAAAAGCACACCGCGGCCGCACGCTTCGCCGCCCAAAACCGTGCCAGAGGCGCCGCGGCGGAAAAATTTTTGCCGGGGCTGTTGTTTATAAGATAATTATGCGTATATTTGCACTCCGAATTATGTTTCAACACATAACCAACGAATTAATGTACGTTATAGTAGAGATTGCAGGTCAGCAGTTCAAGGCTGAGAAAGGTCGGAAACTTTATGTTCACCGTCTCCAGGGCGAAGAAAACTCGTCCGTAAGTTTCGACAAGGTCCTGCTCGCAGACAACGACGGTCAGGTCAAAGTCGGCGCACCTGTTGTAGAAGGCGCCACGGTAAAATGCAAGATCCTGAAGCATCTGAAGGACGACAAGGTCCTGGTCTTCAAGAAGAAGCGCAGAACGGGATACCAGAAGTGCAACGGCCATCGCCAGGCACTGACGCAGGTCCTCGTGGAAGAAATCGTTGCATAAACCTTTAAAACCGAAAAGACATGGCACACAAGAAAGGTGTAGGTAGTTCCAAGAACGGCCGTGAGTCGGAAAGCAAGCGACTCGGCATCAAATTGTTCGGCGGTCAGTTCGCAAAGGCGGGCAACATCATCGTCCGTCAGCGCGGCACGGTTCACAACGCCGGCGAGAATGTAGGCATGGGCAAGGATCATACGCTGTTCGCACTCGTAGACGGAACCGTCGAGTTCTGCAAGAAGAGCGAAGGCCGGTCCTACGTGAGCGTAACTCCGCTGAGCGAGTAACGCATCCGGTCATACGACAAAAGCGGTTTTCTCACGAAAACCGCTTTTTGTTTTCCCTCCGACGCCGGGATGCGCCTTCCACCCGGCCCGGGACGCTGCCGCCAGCGCGCCGCGGCGGATGCAGCCCGTTTCCCGGAATCCTTTCGCGCCCGGCGGGCACTTCTGGAGACATATCCCGACCCGGCCCGCCTCCGGGAGCCTCCATCAGCGGACCGGGACGTTCCGCCTCCCGCCCGCGACACCTGCGGCGCATGCCCGGCACCTCCGCCACATAGGCCACCCCGCGCAGACCGGACATTCCGCACCGCGCAGACCGGAGGTTCCGTTCCATTCAGACCGGACATTCCGCCTCGCGCAAACTGAATACTCCACCCGCTGTCGGCAGGCGATGCTCCGCACGGCAGGCCACTCTCTACGCAGGGGCAGGCACAAAAAAACCGGGACGGCAGCCCACTCTCTACGCAGAGGCAGGCACAAAAAAAAACGGGACGGCAGCCCACACTCGGCCCCGCAAGGGGAACCGGATATCGTGACGCCTCTTCCTGCCGCCGTCCCGCAATTTGCGGAAAGATTTCCGCACAAATCACCCGTCGAACCGGAACTGCACGGCAGCCCGGCCAACCTGTCGTACAAATATAGCCAAAATTTCAGCACTGACACGACCGTCGGCGAAAAATATCCCAAGATTGCTGTACTTTGTTGTATGAAACGGGAAAGACACAATGACAAGGTGGTCGGCGAAGTGATCGCCCGCCTCAAACTGCTGCGCCGAAACCACGGACTTTCCCAGATGGACGTCTACATCGACACGGACATCAACATCGCACGAATCGAGTCGGGCCGCGGCAACATGTCGATCTCGACGTTGGCCGATCTGTGCGACTACTACGAAATCACGCTCGAGGAGTTTTTCCGCATGGAGATCTGCCCGTCCGAAACATGCCAGTCGGAGGAGGTCACGGCATAAGAAAACGGAAAACCCCGTCCGACGGACGGGGTTTTCATTTGCGGCCGCTCCGGGCGGACCGGCCGCAGAACCCGCTACTGCTGCATGGCGGCAGGGTCCACGGAGCGGAACGTAGCCAGTGCCCGATCCCCGTCGTAGAAGGTCAGTTTACCCTCCCTGATTCCGTAACGGTTCACCTCGTCGAGCATCCGCACGAAGGCCTCCTCGTACTGCAAATCGGGGCAGGCCATGCGGGTCATGCCGAGGTTCTTCATCTCCAGCTTGTGTCCGTCGAGCGCATATTTGCCGAAGAAGCGGTTGCAGTTCGTGCGTCCCGAAACGAGCGTATCGGCCGCATCAAACCACAGCGTGAAGAAATCGGGTTCGGCATCGACCGCCGAAGCGGGGATTGCCTCCATCGAGGCCAGTTTCCAGGTCGTCCCCTCCAGCGGGGTGTCGTGCGAGCCGCCGCAGGCGGTCATCGCAAGGAGCAGCGCGGCGGCTGCAAAGAGCTTTTTCATAGGGCAAAACATATTTGACAACATAAAAATCCACAGTCGTTCGGCAAATCAGCAAAACGCGCACCAAAGTTACACAATCCGCGTCGAACGGCAAACTCCCGCCGCCGGTTTTTCAGCCGGCCTGGCCGCCGTGCACCCGCGCCGGAATTACGCATTCCGCACCGAACCGCAAACTTCCGCAGCGGGCATCCCGCCGGCCGTTCGGCAGCGCAAAAAGAGAGCCGCGGCCCGGATTCCGGGTCGCGGCTGCTCACGATCGTATCTCAAAGGGATCAGTACTCCATCTTCGAGAGGCGTACATAACCCTTGTAGCGCCACTTGGCGTTCTCCTCGGCTGCGGCGAAGAGCTCCTCGGCCTCGGCCGGGAAGGACTTCTGGAGCGAGGTGTAGCGCACCTCCTTCATCAGGAAGTCGCGGAACTTCGACCAGTCGGGCTCCTTCGAGTCGAGCACGAAGGGGTTCTTGCCCTGCTGCTCGAGCTGCGGGTTGTAGTGCCACAGGTGCCAGTAACCGCAGGCTACGGCCTCCTTGCCCACCGTCTGCGTGCGGGTCATGCCGCCCTTGATACCGTGGTTGATACACGGAGCATAGGCGATCACGAGCGACGGTCCGGGATAGGCCTCGGCCTCCTTCAGCACGTTGAAGAGCTGCTGCTGCGAACCGCCGATCGAAACCTGGGCCACATAGACATAACCGTAGGTCATGGCCATGGCGCCGAGGTCCTTCTTGCGGATGCGCTTGCCGCTCGATGCGAACTTCGCCACGGCACCTACCGGCGTAGCCTTCGACGACTGACCGCCCGTATTGGAGTAAACCTCGGTATCCACGACGAGGATGTTGACATCCTGACCCGAAGCCAGCACGTGGTCCACGCCGCCGTAGCCGATGTCGTAGCCCCAGCCGTCGCCGCCGATGATCCACTGCGACTTCTTGACGAGCCAGTCCTTGTGTTCGAGAATCTTCTTGCAGTAGTCGCAGCCGCAGGCCTCCATCATCGGGACGAGACGCTCGGTCACTTCGGCCGACTTCGACGACGAACCGCGGTTGGCGATCCACTCCTTCATGACGCCCTTGAGCTCGTCGGAGCACTTGTCGCAGTTGGCAATGGCCTCCTCCATCGTTGCCTGGATGCGGTCGCGGAGCTTCTCCACGCCGATGTGCATACCCAGACCGAACTCGGCATTGTCCTCGAAGAGCGAGTTGGCCCATGCGGGACCCTGGCCCTTCTCGTTGGTGCAGTAGGGCGTCGAGGGGGCCGAACCCGAGTAGATCGACGTACAGCCCGTCGCGTTGGCAACCATCATCTTGTCGCCGAAGAGCTGCGAGATGGCCTTGATGTAGGGCGTCTCACCGCAGCCGGCGCAGGCTCCCGAGAACTCGAAGAGCGGCTGCGAGAACTGGAGGTTCTTGACCGACTTGGTCTTGTCGACCATCTGCTTGTAGCCGATGTTCTTCGTGATGTAGTCCCAGTTCTTCTGCTGCGGAAGCTGCTCCTCGAGCGGACGCATTTCGAGCGCCTTCTCCTTGGCGGGGCAGATGTCGACGCAGTTGCCGCAACCCGTACAGTCGAGCGGCGAGATCTGGATGCGGAACTTGTACTCCTTCGTCTCGCCCAGGCCCTGCTTCCATTCGACACCCGATGCGGCGGCCTCGGCCTCCGTAGCGAGGAACGGACGGATCACGGCGTGCGGGCAGACATAGGCGCACTGGTTGCACTGGATACAGTTCGCGATCTTCCAGACGGGGACCTTCACGGCCACGCCGCGCTTCTCGTAGGCGGCCGTACCGTTCTCCCACGTGCCGTCCTCGCGGCCGTTGAAGGCCGAAACGGGCAGGTCATCGCCCTTCAGGCCGTTGATCGGCTCGACGATCTTGCGGACGAACTCCGGAGCGGCGGCGTTCGAGGCGTGCACGAAGCCCTTGTCCTCGATCGAGGCCCACTCGGCCGGCACGTCGATCTTCACGACGGCGTTGCCGCCGGCATCCACGGCCGCATAGTTCATGTTGACGATATCCTCGCCCTTCTTGCCGTAGGACTTCAGGATGGCGTGCTTCATCTCCTCAACGGCCTTCTCGAACGGAATGACGTTGGCGATCTTGAAGAAGGCCGACTGCATGATGGTGTTCGTGCGCGAACCCAAACCCAGTTCGGCGGCGATCTTCGTGGCGTTGATGATGTAGAAGTTGATCTTGTTCTTGGCGATGTAGGCCTTCATGTGGTCGGGCAGCGTCGCGCAGGTTGTCTCGGCGTCATGCACCGAGTTCAGCAGGAACGAACCGCCGGCCTTCAGCCCCTTCAGCACGTCGTACTTGTCGACATACGAGGGCACGTGGCAGGCCACGAAGTCGGGCGTGGTCACCAGGTAGGGCGAGGTGATGGGCAGGTCGCCGAAGCGCAGGTGCGACGAGGTGTAGCCGCCCGACTTCTTCGAGTCGTAGGAGAAATAGGCCTGGCAGTACTTGTTCGTCGTGCCGCCGATGATCTTGATCGAGTTCTTGTTGGCACCCACCGTACCGTCGGCGCCCAGACCGAAGAAGAGGGCCTCGAACGTGCCGGGCTTGGCCAGCGAGATCTCCTCGCCGACGGGCAGCGAACGGAACGTCACGTCGTCGGTGATACCGACCGTGAACTGGTTCTTGGGCTCGTTGAGCTTGAGGTTCTCGAAGACGGCCAGCATCTGTGCGGGCGTCGTATCCTTCGACGAGAGGCCGTAGCGGCCGCCGATGATGAGCGGCATCTGGCCGCAGGGCAGCGACTTGGCCGTGGCGAAGGCCTCCACGACGTCGAGGTAGAGCGGATCGCCGTTGGCGCCGGGCTCCTTCGTGCGGTCGAGCACGCAGATGCGCTTCACGCTCGCGGGCAGCACCTCCATGAGATACTTGACCGCGAAGGGACGGTAGAGGTGTACGGTGATGACGCCGACCTTCTCGCCCTTGGCGCGCAGGTAGTCGACCGTCTCCTTGATGGTCTCCGTCACGGAGCCCATGGCCACGATGATGTGCTCGGCCTCGGGATCGCCGTAGTAGACGAACGGCTTGTAGCTGCGGCCGGTGATCTCCGAAATACGGGCCATCGTCTCGGCCACCATGTCGGGCACCGCCTCGTAGAACTTGTTGGCCGCCTCACGCGTCTGGAAGTAGATATCGGGGTTCTGGGCCGTACCGCGCGTCACGGGGTGCTCGGGATTGAGCGCACGGGCGCGGAAGGCCTTCAGGGCGTCGCGGTCGAGCATGGCCGTCAGTGCGGCCTCGTCGATGAGCTCGATCTTCTGAATCTCGTGCGAGGTGCGGAAACCGTCGAAGAAGTGCAGGAACGGCACGCGGGCCTTCAGCGCCACGAGGTGGGCAACGCCCGCGAGGTCCATGACCTCCTGTACGGACGAGGTGGCCAGCATGGCGAAGCCCGTCTGGCGGGTAGCCATGACATCCTGATGGTCACCGAAGATCGACAGCGACTGGGCGGCCAGCGCACGCGCCGAGACATGGAAGACGCCCGGGAGCAGCTCGCCCGAGATCTTGTACATGTTGGGGATCATCAGCAGCAGACCCTGCGACGCGGTGAACGTCGTGGTGAGGGCACCGCTCTGCAGCGAGCCGTGCACGGCGCCGGCTGCACCGGCCTCGGACTGCATCTCCACGACCTTCACCGTCTCGCCGAAGATGTTCTTGCGGCCCTGCGCGGCCCACTCGTCCACGAGTTCGGCCATCGTCGAAGAAGGCGTGATGGGATAGATGGCTGCAACCTCCGAGAACATGTAAGCCACATGGGCCGCAGCGTAGTTACCATCACAGGTGATAAATTTCTTTTCTGCCATTTTGTTGGAATTTTAGAGGATATTTGTGTGTTTTTTCCGTTTCCGTCGGGTCTATTCCAGAATAAGTGCGATGCAAAGATAAAAAATTCGGCGCAAAAATCACCCCTATTTTTATTCAAATAACTGTAATTTTTTGACATTTCGGAGTGCGAAACAGCTCATCGTCGGAGTGTTAGCCGAATAACAGCAAACAAACGCTGAATCACCGAGTTGCAAAGTGGTTAACCAATAGCCGGTTAGCCGCGCACCCCCGGCACCGGAGCAACGACGCCGCCCGGCGGCCCGCCCGCGGGCGAAGACAAAAAGGCCGGGCGGAGACAAAAAGGCCGAACGGCGCATTGCCGCGCACGCGCTTTGCATTATCTTTGCAGGCATGATTCCCTACAAACGCAAAACGCTCGACAACGGACTCACCGTCGTCGTCAACCGCGACCGCAGCTCGAAGCTCGCCGCGGTGAACCTGCTCTACCGGGTCGGGGCGCGCAACGAGCACCCCGCGCGCACGGGCTTCGCCCACCTGTTCGAGCACCTCATGTTCCGCGGCACGCGCGAGGTGCCGTCGTTCGACCTGCCCGTGCAGATGGCCTCGGGCGACAACAACGCCTTCACGAACAACGACTACACGGATTTCTACATCACGCTGCCGCGCGACAACATCGAGACGGCGCTGTGGCTCGAGAGCGACCGCATGCAGGGGCTGGAGCTCACGCCCGAAAAGCTCGCAACGGAGAAGCGCGTGGTGATCGAGGAGTACCGCCAGCGCTACCTCAACCAGCCCTACGGCGACCAGATGATGCTGCTGCGCGCGCTCAGCTACCGCGTGCACCCCTACCGCTGGGCGACGATCGGTCTCTCGCCCGACCACATCGCCGACGCGACAATGGAGGAGGTGCAGGCCTTCTACCGCACCTACTACCACCCCTCGAACGCCATCCTCTCGATCTCGGCCGATCTGGACGAGGAGCGCATGCTCGAACTTGCCGGGCGGTGGTTCGCCCCTCTGGCCGACCGGCCGCATCCGGCCGCAGCGATTCCGCAGGAGCCGCCGCAGGAGGCTGCGCGGCGCGAGGAGGTCGAGCGCGACGTCCCGGCCACGACGGTCTCGGTCGCCTACCACATGGGCGGGCGCACCTCGGCCGAATTTTTCGTCGGCGACCTGGTCTCGGACCTGCTCTCGGGCGGCGACTCGTCGCGGCTCTACCAGCGGCTCGTCAAGCAGCGGCGCCTGCTCTCGTCGGTGAACGCCTACGTCACGGGCGACGTTGACCCGGGGCTCTTCGTCTTCACCGGGCAGCTGCTGCCCGACACGACGCCGACGCAGGTCGAGGAGGCCTTCCGCGAGGAGATCGGGGCGCTCGTGCGCGACGCCGCGACGGAGTACGAACTGGAGAAGGTGCGCAACAAGTTCGAGGCCAACACGCTCTTCGGCGAGCTGAACGTCATGAACAAGGCGATGAACCTCGGCTTCTACGAGATGCTCGGCGACCTGCCGCTCATCAACGGCGAGGTGGCCCGCTACCGCGCCGTGACGAACGACGACATCCGCAGCTTCTGCCGCACGGTACTGCGCCCGGAAAACAGCAATACATTGATATACAAGGCAAAGAAATGATACATCCGCAACCCGTGACCCCGGCATCGGTCGACGTTGCCCGTGCCGAACGCCACCTGCTGCCCAACGGTGCAGCGCTCTACCTGCTCCCGGCCGACGAGTTCGAGGTGCTGCGCGTCTCGTTCGTCTTCCGCGCCGGATCGGCCGTGCAGCAGGCACCCTTCTCGGCCTCGACCACGGCGAACCTCCTCTCGGAGGGGACCCGCTCGATGACGGCGCGCCGGATCGCCGAACAACTCGACTTCTACGGCTCTTGGTACGACGTCAACCTCGACCGCGACTACGCCTACATCAACTTCGCCATGCTCTCGAAGTTCGCCGTCGAGACGCTCCGCATCGCCGCGGAGATCCTCCTCCACCCGACCTTTCCCGAAGAGGAGCTGCGCACCTACTGCGCCAAGCGGCGGCAGCGGCTCGAGATCGACCGCACGAAGGTCGATGTCAAGGCCCGCGAAGCCTTTGCCGCGGCGCTGTTCGGCGCCCGCCACCCCTACGGCACCTCGTCGCCCGCCGAGGCCTACGACCGCCTCACACGTGGCGAGGTCGAGGCCTTCTACCGCCGTTACTACACGGCCGAGCGGTGCATCGTCGTCTGCAGCGGCCGCATCGGCCCAACGGAGCGCGCCGCCGTCGAGGCGCTGGCCGGAGCCCTGCCCCGCGGCACGGAGAGCTCCGCCGCGGCCTTCCCGCCGATCGAGACCACGCACGACATGCGGGTCGCACACCCGGGGGCCGTGCAGTCGTCGCTGCGCATCGGCCGCCTGCTCTTCCCGCGCCAGCACCCCGACTTCGTGGGCATGCAGGTCGTGGCGACGGCGCTGGGCGGCTACTTCGGTTCGCGCCTGATGCAGAACCTGCGCGAGGAGCACGGCTACACCTACGGCGTCGTCGCGGCGATGGTCAACTTCGAGCGCGAAGGCTACTTCGCCATCGCCACGCAGGTCGGCACCGACGTCACACAACCGGCACTCGAGGCCTGTTACGCCGAGATCGAGCGGCTGCGCACGGAGCCCATGCCCGAGGAGGAGCTGGCGCTGGTCAAGAACATGATGGCCGGCGAGATGATGCGCATCCTCGACGGGCCGTTCGGCATCGCCGACGTGACGATCGAGAACATCCTCTGCGGCACGGACAACGGCATCATCGATGAAAACCTGCGCCGCATCCGCGCGATGACGCCGGCCGACGTGCAGCGCCTGGCCCGCAAGTACCTTGCGCGCGAGGAGCTCGTCACGGTCGTAGCGGGCGACCTCTGATCCGCGCAGGGCCTGCCGACGGCCAAGAGTGAGAGTCCGTCCGCACCGCCGCGCAACGGAGTCGGAAACAGGCCCCGGCCGCTCCACCGGGAGGAGGTGGGCAGCCGCTCCGCCGGGGTGTTTGGCCGCTCCGCCGCAAAGCGAGCCAAAAACAGAGACCCAGGCCGTTCCGGAGTGGGAAGAAGGTTTCGCTCACCCCGCATCCCGCATAAGAGCCGCGCCGCCGCGCTACGCCTCGAAAACAAAGCCGCCCCGGACCATGCGAGTCCGGGGCGGTCTCTATCTCTGCCGGAGAGGGGGCAATCAGAGAACGGCATGTGCATCGACCCAGCGGGTCAGCTCGACGAAGTCGGCGACCGAAAGCTGCTCGGCGCGCCGCGTGAAGAAGGGGTGCTCGGCCCCGCCGAAATCGCCGAACGCCGCGCGCAGCGAGTTGCGGATCATCTTGCGGCGCTGCCCGAACGAGGCCTTCACGACGCGGACGAAGAGCCGCTCGTCGCAGTCGAGCCGCACGGTGGCGTTGCGTCGCAGCCGCACGACGGCGCTCTTGACCTTGGGCGGCGGGTTGAAGACCGTCTCGTTGACCGTGAAGAGGTACTCGATGTCGTACCACGCCTGCAGCAGCACCGAGAGGATGCCGTACTCCTTCGATCCGGGCGGGCAGGCCAGCCGCTCGGCGACCTCGCGCTGGATCATGCCCACGCACTCGGGGACAAGGTCGCGATGCTCCAACACCTTGAAAAAAATCTGCGAAGAGATGTTGTAAGGGAAATTTCCGATCACACGCACTCCGTCGGG
>ULLC01033689.1_pt1 | contig 20178 bp, 12 predicted proteins | sample 1951301 | NCBI WGS metagenome assembly ULLC01 (sample SAMEA4835515, study PRJEB28245) | human gut metagenome | biome: gut microbiome; material: fecal sample | place: Denmark | collected 2008 | reverse complement strand
AATTTTCATCCCGAAATCTCCAATGTGAGGGGAGGCGAGTACATCGGGTTCGTCAAGGCGGAAAGAGCCTATTACTTGTCCCAGAACGACACGTCGGGCCTATCTTTCAAAGTCATGGCTTCCAAGGATTCTCCTGTGGTCAATCCGGCATTTGTCATCAAAAACTTTGCGGGAGATGCGGAGCGGCTTGAGGTGTTGATTGACGGAGTCCGAAAGACAGTGGAAAAGGGTACGGAGACGGATGAGGACGGAAACGTGAATCTTGTGGTCTGGATGGAGTACGAATCGGCAGAAGAGACGGACGTGGAGTTTGTCTTTTAATGGTAGTGCTCAGCTTCAGATGTACGGAATTAGTTCCCTAGGAAATAGACAATGAATTTCCTGCGTATGCCTTTGTGTCATTACCGTATTCGTTCTTCCGGTTGCTGCTTTGTGCATGATTTGAAGGATAATCTGTTTTGCGAGGGTGGTTTTTATGAAAAATACTTCATGAGTACTTCATTCGTAAAAGTCTGGATAAAAGGATATGACCGCCTTTGAATGGTGTAAAATTATTTCCTAATCTAAAAATATGGGATACAAATACAGGTGAAATTAATTCTCTAATTGAACAACTCAATAATTATGTAACAGCGACATGGCTCTTTTATTTAAATTGGTGAAATAAGAGAAATCGGATAATTTAATCCGCACCTTACTTGTTTCTTGTATTTTTCCTCTCTATAGATACGGGGAAAACAAGGAGTTGGCAGGGAGAAGAAGAGAAATAGAACAAACTCCTTGGAAATCATACTTAGAAAAAAGAATGGTATTCTTTTTTTAAAGGTTTTGATTTTCAATAAGATCGTAAAATTGTAAGATGGTTAATTGAATAATAATAATTTAATAAATGAAAAAGCGGTTGATTTCAACTGCTAATTTGCATTATTAATAAAAATGAATGCTAAAATGCTTACTGAGATAAATGAAATTCCTATAAAAGCAGTTGAATTTATTAATCAGTCTCAATCTTATACTTTACCACTTTCCGTTCCTTATTTGGGAATGGGTTCATCTTACTTTGCTCCATTGGCTTTTAAATATATGAGCATAAATATTCTGCCTGAAATGGCTTCTGAATATTACAATTACCTTCGACCAACGGATAAATCTGAAATGGCAGTTATTCTTTCACAGTCTGGTAAAAGTAGTGAGGTACTTTGGTGTAGGGAATTGTTCTCTAAATATATAACTATAACTAATAATCCTGGTGCATCCTTAAGTCATTATGCAAATGTGGTTCAAATTATTGATATAATGGCTGGTGATGAACAGTATTCATCTTCTAAAACATATATAAACACCTTATTGGCACTTTTCAAAGGTTTGGGCTTTGATATTAAAAAAGCACTCGATGTAATGGTGAATAAAATGCCGGAGTATGATAGAAAGGGTCAGCACATGGCAAACGAAGTGTATGATTTAATTATGAACCGTAAGATACACGGTATTTACATTATAGGAAGCGGACCTAATATTGCCACAGCCTTAGAGTCTGCTCTGATATTGAGCGAAAGTACAAAACTTTGTTTTAATGGAATGAGTATGGCGCAATATGATCATGGACCTAAAGAAACTGCAGCTGACAGTATTGTTATTCAGATTATGGCCAATGGTAAATCATACGAACGCGCTCAGAAACTAACAGAAATGATTGTCTCGTCAGGTGCATATATGATTACCGTAGAAGAATCCGAAGTGGACGAGCATTTTTCAGTGTTGCACAATATAATCCCTTTTAATTACATGGCATATTATCTTGCTGAAAAATTGGATATCACAGATACGTTTTTAGTGGGAAGAAAAATTACAGAAGTAAAATAATAAAAAAATATTATGATGAAGAAATTAGTATTGTTCTTTGCGTTATTGTTGCAGTTAATAAGTCTTTATGCTCAACAAAAGAGAATTTATCTTGCGCTCGACGACCACACCGATTTTATGTGGACGGCTAACGTAGCCAGATATGATTCGGCATTTGTACATATGCTTGATTATTATTTGGATCAGATTGATTCCACACGATTCTCTTCTGACGATTTTCAGGCGCGGTTTAATTGCGATGGAAATTATTGGTTGCAAGCATATCAAAGGCACCGTGCGCCCGAACAGTTCGACCGGTTGATTTCGGCAATAAAATCTGGTCACATTAGCGTTCCATTAAATGCTTTGATAAATTGTTATGGTGGAATGCCTACAGAAGCTGCCATTCGTGGAATGTATTATGCTGGTCAGATAGAACGCAAATATGACCTTCGTTTTCAGATGGCAGGAACAATGGAAAACAATACTTTACCTCTTGGAATGAGTTCTATTTGGGCTGGCTCAGGTGCAAAGTATAGTTGGTACGGTATAGGTGGATATGGAAGTCAGATGACATACGATTATCGTGAGAACCGTCGCAATCAGTTATATAATTATACGGGATTGGATGGCTTGTCAGTGCTGATGAAATGGTACAATTTTGGAGAAAGAAAGGGAACTCCGTTGGGAAGTTATGCTGAAACTCGTACAACAATGAAAGCAAAGAATCCTGTTGCTGAAATTGGAAGTATAATTCCACGTCTTGAAGCAATGTGTGATACCATTTCCCATAATTCCAAATATCCGTATAATGCTGTTGCGGCTTTTGGTTATGGGCACGATGACCTTGAAACATATATTGCCAATGAATTTATTAAGGCTGCGAAAAATGGATCCACACCAACAAGAAAAGTTCGCGTTTCGATATTGGAAGATTTCTATCAGGATATTGAGAAAAATTATTCTAACTTACCTTCGGAAAGTGTAAGCTATGGAAATGAGTGGGATGTATTGTCTGCCTCTATGAATGAAACTACAGCAAAAATGCGACGTTCTACAGAAAAACTTAGAGGAGCAGAAGCATTGGCTGCTGTGGTGAGTACAAGAAGTAAAAAGAATATTTTTACTGATGGATTGATGGAAGCGCGTGATAAGGCATGGGATTCGTTTGGCTATTATTGGGAACACAATTGGACGGGCGATAGCAAAGTAGCCATGAAGGAAAGGCCTAATTGGCAGATTAATTTGCAAAAGAATCTGACCACTTATGTGGATACCCTTCAAAATCTTTCTATTAAATTATTGGGTAGTCAAATCCGTAAATCAGAATATCCACGTTTTTTCGTATTCAATCCTTTGGGGTGGATGCGAAGCGATGTTGCGGATTTTGAATGGAGCGGTTACTATCCTGTGAAGGTGATTGATATTCAGACTCAAAAAGAGATAAATAGTCAGTTGATAACTAAGGGGGACAAAACGTTTATCCGTATTTTTGCTGAAAATATACCAACGGTGGGTTATAAAGTTTTCGAAATCAGGAATGAGAAACCTGCTCAATCAGAATCAACAATAACGGTTTCTGATGAAACTATCAGTAATTCGTTCTACAACTTGCGCCTTAGCCGTTCGGGGGCGATTACAAGCATAATTGATAAACGTTCAAATAACAAGCAGTTAGTGAAATTTATTGAAGGTAGATATTTAAATGATTTGGGAAGTGGCAATGTAGATAGTGGAAAACCGATTGAGGTTGAAAATGCAGGTCCGGTTTCGATTACTTTGAAAGCAAATTCCGATTTTCCTGTGAAACACACCGTAAGGGTAACTTTATTCGCCGATAGTCCGCGTATTGAGATCGAAAACAGCATTGAGGCCAACTTTGGTGATGTTAAAACATGGGCATTTTCTTTCGACCTGAATAATTCGACTACTCGACATGAAGAGTTAGGTGCTGTAATTACAGCTAAAACAGAAACAAACGGAGGAAATTATGCCTCACAGAATGCCCGTTACGATTGGCTCACATTCAATCATTTTGCCAATATGAGTGAAACGGATTATAGCGTAACACTTTCTAATCTTGATTGTAGTTTCTTTAAATTAGGAAGAAGCACGGTGTATACTTTGGACGAGAATGCTTCACAAATAAGTGCGCTTGCAGGAGGAAGAGTGGATAAAAAGTGGGAAGATGGTGGTTATTTAGGTTTTCCAAACCAAAATGGTGAAACATATTTTCAATACCATTTTGCGTTATTACCTCACCAATCTGGTTTTGATGTTATCAATTCAATGAAATTCTCGATGGAGCATCAGAATCCATTGTTGACTGGTAAAGTAACAGGTGGTAAGTTTGCTTCTAGGCAAATAGAGTATTCGTTTATCTCTGTTTCAAATCCTAATGTGTTGCTCTGGAGTGTAAAACCTGCAGAGGAAGGAATTGATAATGGTATTATTGTACGTCTTTGGAATTTTAATAATGAACCTGTCAATACGTTGATAAATTTAAATACTCCGATTGTAAAAGTCTGGCAGACAACACACATCGAAACAAACCAAGAAGAATTAAAACCAACTGATAGAAAAATATCTGTACATTTTAATAATAATCAGATTAAAACATATAGGCTAATTCTTGATACAAAGTAATAATGAGAGACAGAACTTTTAGGAACAGCGGAAATTTCCGGTGTATGCGTTAAAATTATTGGGCACGTATTTCTCCGGCACCGGGGAGCGAGGGGGGCCGGTGCGGAGAAATACGTGTCTTTTCTGAAACAGACAAACTAAAATCAGCATATATAAGCGAAACAAACTTTATATGTCATGCGACAAAGAGATGGTTGAACATTTCACTAAACATTCTACATGCACCGAAAATTTCTGCTGACTCACTTTTTATCTCGCTAATGCGACGAATGCATGTAAAATAATTGTTTTGTTAACAAGGGATATTCAGTAAATCCCTTGTTAACATAAAAAATCACACGAATAGGAAAAAAGCTCTATCCCAAGCTTTGGGATAGACATTCCAAGCCTTGAAACGTTTTTTTGCGTTTAGGTAGCTACCCATTTAGAATTGGTTGCTATTTATTTTATTATTAATTTGTTCGGTAGTTTGAAGCATTTCCTTTATTATAAGATTACGTTCTGCTTTTGAAAAACGGATATCGGGTAAATAGACTCCCAAACTGGCTAATATCTTATTCTTTTTAAATATTGGTGTAGCTAGTCCCACAACATGATTGCTATTCCAAGTAATTTCAATGTTTTTCTTTCGTGTATCATTGAGGGACTGTATCAATTCTGTTTCATTCGTAATTTCGGGCCAATCTTCTGGCGTTGGCAGTCCTGCGATACTGATAAAATCTTTTAGCTCTTTTGGAGAATAGTGAGCTAAAATCATTCTGCCGGTAGTGGCCCGGTAAGCTGTTGATTCGGATGTGGTACGTATTTGGATTTCCTGGTTACATAGTGCTTCGTACACGATGATTCGTTTCCCATTCTTGATATGTGATAGAATGACTGTTTCGTTAATTTTATTTGCCAAGTTGTCAATGAGTACTTTGGTGGCATTGATTAATTGTACGTTGTATTCATTGGAAGCCGTGAGTTGGTAGGTCATATACCCCAGCTTATATCCTTTCTTCAACCCCATTTGCTCTACATAGCCTCGTTGAACAAGCGTCTTGAGAATGTTGGCGCAAGTACCGTGGTTCAGTTCCAGTTCGTTGGCTATCTCAGACAATCCCCACTCTTTGTTGTGGTCATGAGCTATAATTTCTAAAATATTGAGTGCTCTATTAATAACTTGTATCATATTGATAAATTATATTTTATGTTAATATGTATATTCAATACATTGTTTGTTTGTTAATTTTATAATGCAAAATTAGTGGATAAAATCTAAACTGCCAACTTTTTAAAATAGAAAGAATGTTTTTATTGAGATGAAAATAGCTTTTAGCTTTTTATTTTCCTTTATTTTATGTTTTATAACACAATTGTGTGATTTATTAAATAATAATTTTGCAATTATTATTTTCTTATTTATTTTTGTATTGTAAAACTATAGCGCTATAATGTAAAATTGAATTCTCTAATTAATTTAATTACTATGTTGAAACATGTTTGTATAGCATTTCTGATTCTGCTCATGTTGCCGATGGCGATAAGTGCGCAGAATGTTTTGACGGGGCATGTGAAAGATGCCAGGACGAATGAACCATTAATAGGTGTAAGTGTGGTTTTGAAAGGAAACACGACAGTGGGAACTATCTCTGATTTGGATGGAAATTTTAAGTTGGATGTTCCGGCATCTTCTACTCTTATCTTTTCTTATATAGGTTATGCCACTCAAGAAATAGTAGTTGAGGGACGCAAAAACTTGCAGGTGGCTATGGCTGAAGACTCTGAAACGCTTGATGAAGTGGTGGTGGTAGGATATGGTACGCAGAAGAAAGTAAATCTTACTGGTTCTGTAAGCCAGGTGAAGATGGATGAAATTGCCGCTAATCGCCCGGTGAACTCTATCGCCGATGCCTTGATGGGTAACGTGCCGGGATTGACACTCTCGGGTAACTCGGGTGAACCGGGCTCAGGCTATGACTTCAAAATTCGTGGTACTTCCAGCATTAATGGAAGTGAACCGCTGATTCTGGTGGATGGTATTGCTATTGATATTTCTTCGTTGAATCCTAATGACATTGAGTCTGTATCCGTACTGAAAGATGCTTCGGCTGCAGCTATTTATGGTGCGCGTGCCGCATTCGGTGTTGTTTTGATTACGACCAAGAAATCTGCCAAGGAGCGGAAGCCTAGTGTGAGCTTCTCTGCAAAACTTTCTTTGTCCAATCCGCAAAGTATGGCCGAACGTGCCACTCCTTTGGAAACTATTCAGGCAATGTTGGCTGCCAATATCAAAACCTACATTGGTGGTCAGTCTTTGGTAGAATGGGAGAAGCTTCTGAAACAGTACGAAGCTAATCCTTCACAATATCCTGATGGCTATGTAGATATAGATGGGAGCCATTATCTTTTAAAAGCTACCGATGTAACAGATGATTTGATGTCAACTGGTTTCCAACAAATTTACGATATGGCTGTCTCTGGTGGTTCAAAGAGTACTAGATATCGCCTCTCCGCCAGTTACCTCGATCAAGATGGTGTACTTGTAACCGATAAGGATAGTTACAAACGTTATAATATTTCATCTTTCATCGGTACAGATGTAACTCCTTGGTTGACTGCTGAATTAACAGCTCTCTATACACACAGTGATAAACAAGATCCTTATCGTTTGAAGTTTAATAGTCGTGATGTTTGGGCACAAGCTGTAAAAATCGCTTCATTCGAACCTACAGGTGGAACTGAAATCAATGGTAAGTATTATCGTTATATCACTCCTGCTCATATGATGGAAAGCGCTGTTCCTACCGAGTCTGACTATGATCGTCTTAACATTCTGGGCCGTTTGATCCTAAAACCACTTAAGGGACTTACTGTAATAGGAGAATACTCTATTAACAAGACATTTTATACCCAAAAGGAATTCAACAAAAGAGTCGATGATTTTGCTGATGGGCGGGATAATACAATATTACCGGCTAATGAGCCTTACTCGACTTACCGTTTTCAAAAGTCTAATACTGATTATGATGCATTGAATCTATTTGCAACATATAATAAGAAGATTAGTGAACACGAGTTTACCGTAATGGCGGGTTTGAATATGGAGAAATACTATAACGAAAATCTTACAGCTTCACGTAGTAATATGATTAATGACGAAATGCCTTCATTGAGTTTGTCTACCAATATACCCAATGTTAGTGATGCTTATAACGAGAATGCTCTTTTCGGAACTTTCTATCGTTTGAATTACTCTTATAAAGACCGCTATCTTTTTGAAGCTTCCGGTCGTTATGACGGTTCTTCCAAGTTCCCCGAAAATAATCGATTTGGCTTCTTCCCCTCATTCTCTGCCGGTTGGCGTATGGATCAAGAGGCATTTTTGAAAGATGTGAAGTTCCTCTCCAATTTGAAGCTAAGAGCCTCTTGGGGTAGTATTGGTAATCAGAACATTTCAGCCTATCAGTACCTCCCTACCATGACATCAGTAAAGGCCAATTGGGGTATTGATGAAGATAAACCTCTTACCCTCAAAACACCTACTTTGGTTCGTGCTAACTTTACTTGGGAAGAGGTGCGTACTACTAACATTGGTCTTGATTGGGGCTTTTTTAATAATCGTTTTACGGGTAGTTTTGATGTCTTTCAACGTGAGACGTTGGATATGTTGGGACCCGGTGCCGACTATCCGGTTACATTGGGTGCATCCTCTCCTTTGCAGAATGCAGCCAATATGCGTACCAACGGTTGGGAACTTCAGTTGAGTTGGCACGACCGTATTGGTGAGGTTTCTTATGGAATAGGTCTTAATATTAGTGATGCTAAGTCCAAAATTACTAAGTATAACAACCCGACCAAGAGTTTAGCAATGGATTATTACGAAGGAAAGGAATTGGGTGAAATTTGGGGATACGTTACAGACCGCTTTTACACAGTGGACGACTTTGTGGAAGTAACCCTTAAGGAGACTGCCGATGGTGTACTGTCTGGTGGTACATTGAAAGAAGGTATTCCTCACTATGAGGGCTGTAACCCAAATCCGGGTGATATATTGTTCAAATATGCCGATGAAAATGGCTTAATTTGGAAGTCGGACAACACAGCTGACAATCCCGGTTCACGTCGTGTTATTGGTAATACCACTCCTCGTTATACATATGGTATCAATGGTAATATATCTTGGAAGGGTTTTGATTTGTCTTTCTTGTTGCAGGGTGTTGGTAAACGTGATCTTTGGCTTTGGAACAGTTTTACCTCTCCTTTTGCCAGTGGTGGTTTCGAACATTCGTTCTATAAGCACCTGCTGAATTACTGGACACCGGATAATCAGAATGCATTCTATGCTCGTCGTTATGAATCGACTTATGGGGCTAACACTACAGCTAATTCACAGGTGCAGACTCGTTACTTGTTTGATGCGTCTTATCTGGATCTTAAGAGCGTAGTTCTTTCTTATAGCATTCCGCAAATGTTGCTGAAGAAGGTAGGTGTCGGTTCCATGTCCGTATTTGTCAGCGGTGAAAACCTCCTTTCGTTCAATCATATGCCTGATGGTACACATCCTGACAGTAAATCTCGTGGAAGTGCTGATGGTGTAAGCCAAGGAGGTCTGAGCTATCCGATGATGCGTAAATTTACGTTCGGAGTCAATATTTCATTTTAATTCATTAAATCAATAAAGGATATGAAAAAGAATACTTGCATATTATTCTTATTATGGGGTGCCATGCTAATCTCTTGTAACGACTTTTTTAATATAGAGCCCAAAGATAAATTGACCACTACCACCTCTTTTAAGACCTACGCCAACTTTCAAACATATAGTTGGGGACTTTATGAAATTTTTCATGCTGGCGCAGAAGATGCTTGGAACAAAGATATTGAATCTCATTTAATGGTGAACAATAATTCATCAAACAATAATGTCTGGGCTTACCAGAATGTGACAGAAGCTACTAAAAATTCAGAATGGAATTTTGATTATATCCGTCAGGTTAACACGATGTTGGACAATATTGATGGATCTGAAATGGATTCTCAGGATAAGGCTCATTGGCGCAGTGTAGGACTTTTTTTCCGTTCTCTTCGCTATTTTCAGTTGATGTCTAAGTATGGGGATGTCCCTTGGATTGAGAACGTAATCGGTGAAAATGATACTGATATATTATATGGACCGCGTACTCCTCGTGACGAAGTGGCTGCCAATATCTTGCGGGACTTGGAAGAGGCAGAGAAGAATATCAAGCCTGCAGGCGATGGCAACAATACCATTAATCAGAAGGTGGTGCAGGCATTAATTTCTCGTTTTGCACTTTTTGAGGGAACATGGAGGAAGTATCATGGTTTGAACAATGCTGAAAAATATCTGCAAGCTTGTGCCGATTATTCCAAGAAACTGATTGATGCGGTTCCTAATGTGGCTGACAGCTATGAACTTCTTTTTACCTCGGAAAGCCTTGCCGGTATGCCGGGTGTATTACTCTATTTTGAGTACTCCGACCAAGCCGGCTTGACCCATCAGGGTGGCCGTCAAGCAGGTGCTTCCGGAAATTTGTACGAAGGAACCAAAGCATTGGTTGATCTCTATCTGTGCAGTGATGGCAAACCCATCGGTAGCAGTGCATTGTATCAAGGAGATACTTCGGCATTCGATGAGTTCCGCAACAGAGACTACCGTTTATATTTCACCATTGTACCTCCTTATCGTATTAAGGTGAATGGCAATAACGATACGAATTGGAAACGTTATCAACCGGGTGAGACTGTGACTTTTGGTATGAGTACTTATACTTTGACAGAAGAGGATTGTCAGAAGTTTGCTGAGAATATTGATTTGATGGAGAGAATTTCCGAACCAGGTCATAAAAGGCTGCCTACTCGCGCTTGGAATGCCTCAACCACAAATGGTTCTGCACCGCGTTTCAGAAGCTACTCAGTAGGAGGTGGTAATCCTGCTACGGGTCGTTTTGGTTATTGGTTTTGGAAGTATTATAATGAAGCAGATTGTATTAACAAGCATGCACAAAATACCACTGATATGGCTCGTTTCCGTATTGAAGAGACTATGTTGAACTATGCTGAAGCTATGTGTGAGCTAGGACATTTTGACCAGGAAGTTGCTGATCTTACTATCAACAAATTACGTCCGCGTGTCAATGTGGCTCCCATGAAGGTATCTGAAATCACTGATGCCTTTGACCCCAACAGAGATCAAACAGTACCGGCTTTGTTATGGGAAATCCGTCGTGAGCGTTCGGTCGAATTATTGGGTGAGAATTTTGCCTTCGATGATCTCCGCCGTTGGAAGAAGGGTACTTATTTGGATAAAGAGATGACTGGATGCTATGTGAAGAATGCAGACTTTAATAATACATTACATATTCAGGGATATGCTAATACGGATGCCAGTGTTAATAAGGAAGGATATGTTGTTTTTCGTCAGCAACCAAAGGGTTTCTTGGAACACTATTATCTATATCCTATTCCTATTAAAGAATTGGTATTGAATCCGCAGCTGAAACAAAATCCTGGTTATAAGGAAACAGCAGATGAATAAAAAAAGTATATTTGAGGTGAAAACTTGTTAGGATAGCAAAATCATGAAAAGTAATTTTTTATTTTTTGTTGGAATACTTTGCCTTGCAGCGTCACAGCTGCAAGGACAAGTATCCTATCTTCCACTGAAGGTGGAGGGTGAATATCGTCCTATGGGACAATTGATTCCGAAAACAGTAAAGGAAATCAAAGCAGAGAACCTTACTGTGGGGTGTGAAGTCTTGGATAGAGATTATACAGACTATGACGAGTATAAAACTTATCTTCCTGCATTAGGTATGAAAAAAATACGTCTGCAGGCTGGATGGGCAAAAACTGAAAAGCAAAAAGGCGTGTATGACTTTGCATGGCTGGATCATATCATAGATGATGCTTTGTCTCGTGGATTGCAGATATGGCTGCAAACCTCTTATGGAAATCCTATTTATCAGGGTGGTGGTACAATAAACTTGGGCGGTGGTATGCCTAAATCTGAGGAAGCCAAACAAGCATGGAATAAATGGGTAGAGGCTATGGCTACGCGCTATTTAGGCAAAGTGCATGAATGGGAGATATGGAATGAACCAGATTTAAGTGAGAAAATTCCGGCCGAAGATATTGTTGACATGAATATTCGTACAGCTGAGATTATCAAAAAGGTGGATCCGAAAGCGCGTATTGCAGGATTCGCATTCTGTACACTTAATGGTAAGTTATTAGAGGATTGCCTCAAGTTAGTAAAGGAAGAGGGAAAGTTGAATCTGTTCCATTGGATTTCTTATCATGGTTATGAATATCGTCCGGAGAATTCCTATAAGGCGGTAATGAATTTCCGTCGGATAATAGATAAGTATGCTCCTAATATACAACTACGTCAAGGTGAAAACGGTGCACCCTCTAAAGGGCATATGGGTGGGGCGCTTGATAATTATGATTGGACTGAACTCTCACAAGCTAAATGGGATTTGCGTCGACTGTTGGGGGATCATGGACATGGTGTGGAGACAAGTGTTTTTTCTATTATTGATATGGCTTATCCGACCGGTTTGAATAAGTATGTGGCTAAACTTAATGTGAAAGGGTTGATTCAGTCCAATGGAGAGAAAAAAGTTCTTCGTACTAAACTAGCTTATAGGGCAGTACAAAATTTTGCTACCTTGTTTGATAATTTTTCTAATCGAATAACTGCATATCAAATGAGTTGTAGCGGGAAAGAAGATTATGCTCATAATCTTTATCAAAATACAGATGGAGCTTACAGCTTTTTAATATGGGATCAGAGCGAAGCCCCACATAATGACAATAAGTTACAATACAAAGACATAGTACTTACAAAATGCACCTTTGTGCAACCGGTATGGATTGATTTGCTTACAGGGTGGATTTATGAAATACCAGCTTCAGCTTATTCTCAAAAAGGAGATGATTTTGTTCTACATGGGGTACCTGTATATGATTCTCCGATAGTAATTATTGAAAAAAGTGCTTTAGACTAATGGATACTTTGATGCATCTTCAACAGTTGGATTATATTGCTGTGGGTATTTATATTATACTCATGGGGGTAATCGGGCTTTCCTTTGGATGGCTGGTCAAGGATGTTGGTTCTTACTTTAAGGGTGGAGGCACTATTCCTTGGTTAATGGCTACTATTACAAATTTTATGGGGTTGTTCAGTACCTTTGTTTTTGTGGCCTATGCAGGTATTGCTTATGAATATGGATTGGTTTCCATCACTGTATTTTGGACAACTGTGCCTGCTTGTATTATAGCGGGAGTATGTTTTGGTAAACGGTGGAGAAGGACTGGGCATACTACACCAGTGGAGTATCTGGAACAGCGTTATGGCTATTCTGTGCGTAAGTTGGTGACATGGATGGGACTGGTGATGCGTTTTCTGGACAATATGGTGAGGCTTTATGCCATAGGGGTGTTTATTACTGTAGTCACACCTTTGTCTTTGGAGTGGGCCATTGTGCTTTCCGGTGTTATTGTGACTGCTTTCAATATCATTGGGGGCATTTGGACGGTAACCATTATGAGTACGGTGCAATTCGTTATCTTGATATTAGTCACAAGTATTCTCTTGCCTTTATCTATTGGTCATATAGGAGGTTTGGATGTGCTGCAAGATAAGTTACCTGCGAATATGACTTGGTTTAATGGTCCTAAAGGTGCTCCACTATGGTTGACTGTATATGCTATTATGACAATTATAAAATACAATGAGAACTGGACGTTTATCCAGAAGTTCTACTGTGTTCGCGATGAATCGGCTGCAAGAAAAGTAGGATTGGTGAGTGGTCTTTTATTTTTAGTATTTACTCCTATATTTTTATTGCCAGCAGTTGTTTCGCCACTTATAGTGCCTGCTATTCCTGATCCGGAAATGTCTTATGTAGCTGTTTCTTCTATGTTGCTTCCGGTGGGAATTATGGGTATTATGTTTTCATCCATGTTTGCTGCTACTATGTCATCGCTTAATGCCGAGTATAATGTGATGGCGGGTGTGCTGACTAATGATGTTTATTATCGTATGGTGAATCCTAAGGCTACTCCCAAGAAGTTACTCTCTGTAGCCCGTATTTCAACTTTGTGCGTAGGCATTATTATGATTTTAGGGGCTATCGGTATTCGTAATTTTGGTGGAGCTTTTGAAGCGAATAAGCTTTTTACGGGAATTCTGGCTATTCCTGTGGGAATCCCCTTGGTGTTGGGTATTGTGTCGCGATATCCCAATAAAACTTCGGCTATTAATACAATTTTTGTAGGTATAGTTGCTGGTATTGTTCTCAATATGCTGCCTTCGGTATCTTGGGAGATGGCGACATTGATAGAGACGGTATTGTGTTTGCTCATTTATTATTATCCTTCATTGGTGCGTAATAAGAAAATGTTGTCTGATGATGAAAAGGAGTTTTTCAAACTGGTAGAAACTCCTATTAGAGAAGAAGAGAAACCTATTATTTCATCACAATATATCCGGGCGTTATTCTACCTTTTCATATTTTCAATGTTGGTGTCGGGAGTACTGTTTAGTGCGATTAGTATTCCTTCGATGGATACAGCGGGTGGATGTTATGGTTTTGGGGCAGGAATTCTTTGCCTATTGGCAGCGGTTGTGATATTTATAGTATATAAACTGAAAACTCAAAAGAAATAAAGAATGAAGATAGCATGGTACTTACCTACACTTCCTAGTGTGAAATGGCAGATTGCCAAACAATTAGGAGTGGATTATGCGGTGGCTGCATTGCCTCCTGAGCGTTATTACATGAAACCTTGGGACTTTAAGGCACTACTTTACGCCAAACAGAGTTTGGCTGATGCCGGTTTGAAATTGGAAGTTATTGAGCCGGCACCTCCTCATTATCATATCAAACTTGGTTTGCCTGGGCGTGATCAAGAGATAGAAATTTTTAAGAATGTACTGCGCAATATGGCAGCTTTGGATATCCCGATTCTTTGCTACAACTTCATGCCTCAGTCTGGTTGGTATCGGACCAGCTTCTCCAAAAAAGGGCGTGGTGATGCGTTAGTAACATGTTTTGATAATTCTTTGGTGGAAAAAGCGCCTGCTTTTACTGAAGTAGGACAGTTGGGAGACGAACAGATTTGGGATAATTATAAATATTTTATGGACCGAGTACTTCCAGTGGCTGAAGAATGCAAAATAAGATTGGCTCTTCATCCTGATGACCCTCCCGTACCTTCCTTACAAGGTGTGGCACGTATTTTTCGTAGTGCGGAAAACATGGATAAGGCTATGCAACTTTTTCCTAGTGATTACAATGGGATAACTCTTTGTCAAGGTACTTTTGCTGCTATGGGCGAGAATATACCGCAAATCATTGAGCATTTTGGTAGCCGTGGCAAGATTTTCTTTGTTCATTTTCGTGATATTCGTGGTACGGCTTCTTGCTTTGAAGAAACTTTTCACGATGAGGGAATGACTGATATGAAGGCTTGTATTGAAGCTTATCGGAAAGTAGGTTTTGATGGCATAGTACGTACTGATCATGCACCTATTATGGCTGGTGAAGGAGGGGATAATCCTGCATATGAGATGTTAGGGCATATCTTTGCAACCGGTTATTTGAAAGGGTTATTGGAAGAATAAAACAGACACAAAAAAATAATTATATAAATCAATATTTAGAATTATGGCTGATAAGAATTTAATGAAGCTTGATAAACTTCGTGAAAAGTTAGATAAAGTAGAAGTGAATGAATTTCCTATTTCTGAGGCTGAACTCTGTGACCGTTATGAGAGATTGTACACTGGAGCGGTGAACGATGTGTTGCGTGAAGCTACGTTTATGGATCAGGCATTGCCCATAAATATTCTGCCGCTAAAATTTGAGATGGCATCTTGTGGCATTGCTTTTACTGTTCGTAGTAATCCAGATCCGACAGTAGGTGGCGAAATGGAAATTCGGGCGAAGATGCTTGATGATATGCCATGCAATTGTTGTGTGGTTTGGGATGCTGGTGAAGAGACTGAAGCTGCCCATTGGGGGGAAGTGATGACTGCAGCGGCTATAGCTCGTGGTGCACGTTGTGCTGTAGTTAACGGTGGTTTGCGTGATACTCGTAAGGTCTTAGCGCAGAATTTTCCGGTGTTTTATCGTTATCGTAGTTCTAATGGTTCACTGGGACGTACCAAAATTACTGGATATAATATTCCAGTGCGTATTGGTAAGGTTTATATTAAGCCAGGTGATGTTATTTTTGGTGACATTGATGGTGTGGTTGTTATTCCACGTTCTATTGCTTACGATGTGCTGGTACGTGCTGAGGAAATCAATACAAATGAGAGAGAAATGCGCGGTTGGGTGCATCCCGGTTTTTCAGCTGTAGAGATGGTTAATAATGGAGGATATTTTTAACAATGAAAGCTACATTTTTGACAGAAGATTTCTTGTTGCGTACGGATGCTGCCCGCGAATTGTATCATGTTTATGCCAAAAATCTTCCCATTATAGACTATCATAACCATTTGGACCCAAAAGCATTAGCAACGGATCAAGGTTACAGCGATTTAACAGAACTCTGGGTGGCACATGATCCTTATAAGCACCGTGCCATGCGTATTAATGGTATTCCAGAATGCTGCATCACAGGTACTGCCTCATCCGAAGAAAAGTATGAAGCATGGGCGCGTACTTGTCCTAATGTAGTAGGCAATCCACTGTATCATTGGACTGTTTTGGAGTTAAAGCGTATATTCCAGATTGATGATTTGCTTGATTCCGATACTGCTGGAGATATTTACCAACACTGCAATACTTTGCTGATGCAAAAGGAGTATACTACTATGGGTATTCTTCGCAAGTGGCATACTAAAATCATTTGTACTTCTGATGATCTGTTGGATGACGTATCACTACATCGTATTGCTTCAGAATCTGCAGTAAATTTAAAAATATTGCCTTCCTTGCGTGCTGATTCTATTTTGGCTTTTGGTACTCCGAATTTTCAACAGTGGCTGGAAGACTTGAGGCGAGTTGCTTCTGTCAACTCATTAGAGGATTATTTGTATGCTTTGCATCTACGTCTCGATGCTTTCGATGAGGTCGGTTGCTGCTTGGCTGACCATGCCCTTGATAATGGATTTGCTTTTCTTTTGCCAGATATTGATGAAGCTTCACGTATTTTCGCTCTTTATTTGCGAGACGGTAATATTGTAGCTACTGATAAGGTGAAATTACGTTCTTTTGTACTATTGAAGTTGGCGCAGGAATATGCTACTCGCGGGTGGGTGATGCAATTGCATATAGGTGCTGAACGATATACTACTAGCCGTCTGCGCCGTTTGTGTGGTCCGGCCGGAGGATATGCTACTATAGGCAATGTGTGCGATATTCGTAGCTTATGTGACTTCTTGGATAGTACGGAGATGGCAGATAATATGCCTAAAACGATACTTTATACGCTTAATCCGGCAGACAATGCGGCTTTTGTTACGCTTACAGGTTCTTTTACGGGAAATGGAGTTATAGGAAACTTACAATTTGGCCCGGCTTGGTGGTACAATGACCATAAAGAAGGGATTGAAAGCCATCTTCGTGCTCTATCTAGCTATGGCTTGTTGAGCCGTTTTGTTGGTATGACTACAGATTCACGTAGTATTTTGTCTTTTTCACGTCATGAATATTTTCGTCGTATACTTTGTGGGTATATTGGTGAACAAGTGGAAAAGGGTGAGTTTCCCAATGATATGAAACTGCTGGGAAAGATAGTAGAAAATATTTCATACAATAATATTTATAATTGGTGTTTTGATAGGAAATAGAATTAAGAAATAAAAGAATTATGGAAACAAACAAGAAAGTGGCAGTCGTTACAGGTGCCGGTGGAACACTTTGTTCAGCTATGGCTATTGATCTTGCAACACAAGGATATAAAGTCGTACTCGTAGGACGTAGTATAGAAAAGCTGAAAGTAACTGAGGCACAAATAAAAGCAGAAGGAGGTATTTGTGTATGTTTGACGGCTGATGTGAAAAATCTGGAACAAGTCCAGAAGTTGCATCAGGAGGTGCTGCGCATTTATGGGCGTTGCAATGTGCTGATTAATGGTGCAGGCGGTAATCAGCCTGATGCTGTGACTACCATCAATCATTATGAACCGGTGGAACTGACTGCTGAAAATACAGAACGCGGTTTCTTCAATCTTGATATGGAGCGTTTTCTGGATGTGATGAATGTAAATGTGATGGGCACTGTTATTCCTTGTCAGGAGTTTGCACGCGACATGGTAGAGGAGGGTGGCGGAGTCATTATCAATTTTGCCTCGATGAATACCTATCGTCCTTTATCCCGTATTCCGGCTTATGCTTTGAGTAAGGCTGGCATTTCCAATTTCACCCAATGGCTGGCTGCTTATTTGGCTCCTGCCCATATTCGTGTGAATGCTATCGCACCAGGCTTCTTTCTGAACGATCGTAGTCGTAAATTGCTACTTACTCCTGATGGCGGCTATTCTGAACGTGGTGCCAATATTATGCGTCAAACGCCTATGAAAAAATTTGGTGAGGCTAAGGAACTTTTAGGTTGTATGAATTGGTTGATTGATGACGAAAAGGCTGGTTTTGTAACAGGTATTACAGTACCGGTTGATGGTGGCTTCCTTTCCGACTCAGGCTTATAATATATTTACTCCTTTATATAGTTAGTCCGTTGGCGGAATTAAAAAGTCTGGGTGATTGTGAACTGTAATAAAAGACTGAATGGAATTAATATTATTTACAAATAATGCAAATCGAAGAAGCAGTCGTATATTGAACCTAATTCAGTCGTATAGTGAATGTCATTCAGTCGTATACTGAATAGGAATCAGTCGTATACTGAATGCAATGTACTCAATTAGTATTGATAATCAGTATATTATAAAATGCTGTTACGCCTTTGATAAATTACTACAAATTATCAAAATATCGTTCATTTTGTGGCGGCAATGAAATAATTCCGTCAACGGGTATAGTCTCTGATGGCTAGAGACTATATAGGGGTATTCTGCAAAGTTGGCACGTATGTGCAGCATCATTATATTGGTTTTATCTCTTCTTTAATTAATTATTATGAAAAAAATTATATTCATATTGGCATTCATATTGGGAGTTGTCCACAATTCAGCAGCACAATATCAATATCTGTTTCAGGATCCTTCAAAAAGTGCGAAAGAGCGTGCTGCCAACATCGTATCTTTGCTGACATTGGATGAGAAGATAGCCCAAATGATGAATGATGCACCAGCTATTAACCGGTTGGGTATACCTGCTTACAACTGGTGGAATGAGTGTCTACATGGTGTAGCCCGTTCTCCCTATCGTGTTACTTCCTTTCCACAAGCTATCGGTATGGCTGCCACTTGGAATACAGATGCTTTGTTTCTGATGGCCCAATATGCTTCAGATGAGGGGCGTGCCATCTACAACGATGCTTCATCTAAAGGAAAAACGGGGATTTATCAAGGGCTTACTTTTTGGAGTCCCAATATAAACATCTTCCGGGACCCCCGTTGGGGAAGAGGACAGGAAACTTATGGTGAAGACCCTTATTTGACTTCCCAGTTGGGAACAGCTTTTGTACACGGTTTGCAGGGTAATGATCCTCGTTATCTTAAAGTATCAGCTTGTGCCAAGCATTATGCGGTACATAGTGGCCCTGAGTGGAACAGAAGCTTTTTTAACGCTGAAGTTTCCAATCAGGATTTGTGGGATACTTATTTACCGGCTTTTCAGAAGTTGGTGACAGATGCTAAAGTTAGTGGGGTAATGTGTGCCTACAATGCTCTTTCCGGCCAACCTTGTTGTGGCAATGATTTACTGATGATGGACATTCTACGTAATAAATGGGCTTTTACAGGTTATGTTACTTCAGATTGCGGTGGAATCAATCACTTTCATATGCGGCATAAAACTCATCCGGACAAACAAAGTGCCGCAGCAGATGCGGTGTTGCATGGTACAGATTGTGAGTGCTCCAATAATGGTGCTTACCATGCACTGAATCTGGCAGTGGCCGAAGGTCTTATTAAGGAGGAACAGATAGATGTTTCGTTGCGGCGTTTATTTGAAATACGTATGCGTTTGGGTATGTTCGACCCCGTTGAGATGGTGCCTTACAGCAATATCACTACTGATGTGCTGGAATGTGAGGCTCACAAAGCTCATGCATTGCAAATGGCACAAGAGTCGGTAGTACTGCTAAAGAATAAGGATAATTTGCTGCCATTGGATAAGAAGTGTATCGGGAAAGTAGCTGTGGTTGGTCCCAATGTACTTTCTGAAAACGTGATGTTAGGCAATTATTTCGGACTTCCCACTGACACATGGTCCGTTATGGAAGGACTTAGAAAAAAGTTGGGTAATGACGTGGAAATCATTTACGAGCCGGGATGTAGCTATGTGGATAATCGTGTGTTCCGTTCGACTTGGGATGCGGACTGTTTTTCTTATAAGGGGACACGGGGGATACGTGCCGAATATTTTACTAATCCTTCATTCAAGGGAAAACCGCAACTTACAAAAATGGAACAGCATATCAGCTTTCAGCATGGTGATGGTGAATATATTGCTGATGGAATTGCCGCCAACCAGATGTCGATACGTTACTCTACAGATTATACTCCTCGGCAAGACGGTCAGATAAGCTTTTCACTTTCGGGGGA
>ULLC01025201.1_pt1 | contig 21142 bp, 20 predicted proteins | sample 1951301 | NCBI WGS metagenome assembly ULLC01 (sample SAMEA4835515, study PRJEB28245) | human gut metagenome | biome: gut microbiome; material: fecal sample | place: Denmark | collected 2008 | reverse complement strand
CGCGATTCTGAGCCTCGTCCTGAGCCTGTCATGAGCTGCAGGTAATCGATGATGACGAGCTTTAAGTCGTGTTCGAGCTTGTATTTACGGCACTTGCTTCGAAGCTCTGATATGCTGATACCGGGAGTGTCGTCTATGATGAGCTCGGAGTCTCCGATGATTCCGGCTCCCTCGACCAGCTTTTCCCAGTCGGCATCAGACAGATTTCCTGTACGCAGTGCCTGCGCATCTACCTTTGATTCGAGTGAGAAAAGACGGTTTACGAGCTGCTCCTTCGACATCTCGAGTGAGAATATGGCTGTACACAGATGTTCGTGGAATGCCACATGCTGTGCTATGTTGAGCACGAAGGCTGTCTTTCCCATTGACGGACGGGCTGCCACGAGCACGAGATCTGACGGCTGAAGTCCCGCTGTCCTGTAGTCTAAGTCTATGAAACCTGTCGGGATTCCTGTTACGGTGCCCTCCTGCTGTGCTGCTTTCTCGATTTTCTCGAGGGCATTCATGACTACAGTACGGATTGGCACGTAGTCACCTGTCTGCCTTGTGGAAAGCAGCTCAAATACATCGTGCTCTGTCTTGTCGAGCACGCTCTCGAGCGATTCCTTGCCGGCGTAGCACTCGTTCTCTATGTCTTCTGTCACATGGATGAGCTTTCGCTTTATGGCATTTTCTTTTACGATATTGGCATAGTACTTGATGTTGGCAGAGGTCGGCACACTGGTGACGAGAGTTCTCACAAAGTCAAGGCTTTGTATTTCCTGCGGCACATCCTTTTCCTTTAAACGGTTCTGGAGTGTGATGAGATCTACAGGCTGACCCTCTGTAAAGAGCTCAACCATGGTCTCAAATATGATGCCGTACTGCTGATGATAAAAATCCTCCCTAAGGAGCATCTCGCTGGCGGTCACTATGGCATCCTTGCTCATAATCATGGAGCCGACCACGGACTGCTCTGCCTCAAGGCTGTTTGGCATTATTCGTTTGATTAATGCTTCTTCCAAGGGGATTCCTCCTATCCTTCAACCACTGATACTGTGAGGTTTGCTGTTACCTTTGGATGAAGCTTGACAGGTACCTCATAGTTTCCGAGTGCCTTGATTGACTCGTTAAGCTGCATCTTTTTCTTATCGAGCTCTAAGCCATGCTGCTCCTTTGCTGCAGCCGATATCTCCTTGGTGGAGATGGAGCCGAAGGTTCTGCCTCCCTCACCTGAGCGCAACTTTACTACTACCTTTGTGTTCTCTACTACCTTTGCGAGTGCAAGTGCACTCTCGTAGTTTTCCTGTGCCACCTTATCAGCGTGCTGGTTCTGAAGCTTTAAGTCATTTAAGTTCTTTGGAGTAGCCTCTACTCCGAGCTTTTTAGGTATGATATTGTTTCTGGCGTAACCGTCACTTACGTTTACTATCTCGCCTTTTTTGCCTAATGGTTTTACGTCCTGTAATAAGATTACTTTCATTCTTCTATGTCTCCTTCTTTTAGCATTTCGTCCAGTGTATCCTGTATCATGCGCTTTGCCTGCACGATAGTGACGCCTTCAAGCTGTGCTCCTGCCACATTTAAGTGTCCGCCACCGCCCAGCTTCTCCATGATTATCTGGACATTTATCTCGTCGATTGAACGAGAGCTGATATAAATCTTGTCATTGTACTCCGTGAGCACAAATGATGCCTTGATTCCTATTATATTGAGCAGCTCATTTGCCGCCTGTGCACCGACGATTGTCGGGCTCTCCACATTCTCGCTAGGGCATACCGATATGGCAAACGAGCCCCTGTATACCTCTGCATGGCGTACTGCCTCGGCTCTTGCCTTGTAGCATGCCATGTCGTTTCTAAGCATCTTTCTGACGCGTGTTACCTCTGCTCCTGAGCGCTTCAAAAAGGCTGCCGCCTCAAATGTACGCACGCCTGTCTTCGTCATAAAGTTATTGGTGTCGATGAGGATTCCTGCATAGATGCAGTCGGCCTCTGTCGCATTGATCTTGACTCCGTCGTTGAAGTACTGCAATACCTCTGCGACCATCTCACACGCACTCGATGCATACGGCTCGATGTATGAGAGTATAGGATTCTCTATTATCTCGCTGCTTTGTCTGTGGTGGTCAAATACGACTATCTTTCCTGTCTTTCTGAGAAGCTCAGGGCACTCTGTGTAGCTTGGCCTGTTGGTGTCCACCACCATGACAAGCGTATCCTTGCTCACCATCTCGAGGCCCTCCTCACTATTTATAAACATGTCTGTTGGATAGCCCTTTGCCTCTGAAAATGTCTCCATGAGAGGTCTGACTGAGCTTGTCGGGTCATTTATTACTATCTGTGCCTTTTTGTCGAGATTCTTGGCTGCACAGTATATACCTATGCCTGCTCCAAGCGAGTCTACATCTGTGATGCTGTGTCCCATGATAAGCACATTCTCACAGGTCTCAATGATTTCCTGAAGCGCCTGTGCCTTGACCCTCGCCTTTACCCTTGTCTTGCTCTCCACCTGCTTTGACTTGCCGCCAAAATACAGGATATCATTGTGATCCTTTATAACTACCTGATCACCGCCTCGTCCGAGGGCCAGGTCTATGGCATTTCGCGCATATACGTAGTTTTCATTATACTTATCGCTCTTTATACCGATTCCGATACTGAGTGTGACCGCCATCTCGTTGCCGACCTTTATAGCCTTGACCTCGTCGAGCACCTTGAACTTGTCCTCCTTCATGCTGTCAAGGTACTTGTACTTGAACACCACGAAGTATTTATCGTTTTCTATCTTTCTGACAAGTCCGTCATACTTGGCAAAGTACTGGTTTACACGCCTGTCGATAAGTGCAACGAGCAGTGACCTCTTTACATCCTCTATGCTGTCGAGCGCCTCATCATAGTTGTCGATATACACAAGCGCTGAGACCTGCTTCTGCTCTGTGATTTCCTTCTTGCAGCGATAAAGCTCCGACTCATCAAATACGTACAGCGCCGTCAAAAACTCGTCTGCTTCATTTGTGTCGATTATCTCATTTTCCTCTGCGATAGAGTTGAAATATATTCGCTTGACGGACAGACGGACTATGCTGTCCTCCTCCTCATTTACTATCTTGAAGTCTGTCGGCGCATCACTCTTGGTGAGAAGCTCTCTGGTCACTGTCGGGAAAAGTGTCGTGATGGATTTGTGATAGTTTTTATCCACACCCATGAGCTCTGCGAATTTGTCATTTACCCATAGTATCTTACCTGAGTACTCAAGCAGGGCATACGGCACCTCAAACTCATTAAGCAGCCTCTTCTGCACCGATGAATACTGGGTTGCAAAGCTTATCAGCTCATTGACAACAACTGACTTGCTTCTGACATACAAAAACAGCACGAGCGCAAAGTAAAACACTGTAAAGCCTACCATGCCATAGCCAAGCCTTCTGTCATAGCGCAGTGCTATTCCGTCAGCACATATCCACACAAACGTCAGATATAGCGGCCAGCACATGTAGCTTTTCAGCCTGCCCTTGAATTTTATTTTTTTCTTCATTTTACTCTCCTTATCCCCGGTGCGCTGCGCTGATGCTGCCGGTGCAACGGTTGCGGTTTCGAGAATGTACTACAAATTAATAGTTACCGACCACACCTTTGTGCAGCCCGCATCGATTGATATACCTATTAGAGAGTATACCACTTTGTGGAGATTATTCCTAGTACTATATTTATCAGTTTGGAATTACAGGAGTTCAGGGCAATCCAGTGTAATCTAAGCACAATTCTGTGCAATCTAAAAAGCACCGCATATATCTGATATTGATATGATACATGCGATGCTTTTTGTGTGCTCTCATCTTCCGGTATTCATTTTGATTAAATATAATTACTTCTCAGTCTTATCCGCAGCTATCTCTGCAATTGACTTTGTAAGACCTGCAATCCCCTGAATCTCTGATGGGATGATTATCTTTGTAGCCTTGCCGTCTGCTGCCTTGGCAAATGCCTCCAAGCTCTTTATCTGGAGTACTGCGTTGTCCGGATTTGCCTCCTTCAACATGCGAAGTCCGTCTGCATTGGCCTGCTGTATCTTGAGGATAGCCTCTGCCTGACCTGCTGCCTCCTGGATTGTTGCCTCCTTCTTTGCCTCTGCACGAAGGATGGCTGCCTGCTTTTCAGCCTCGGCGTCGAGGATGACTGACTCTTTATTTCCCTCTGCAACAAGGATTGTTGATTTTTTCTCACCCTCTGCACGAAGAATGGCCTCTCGTCTCTCACGCTCTGCCTTCATCTGCTTCTCCATGGCATCCTGGATGGCCTTTGGAGGTATGATGTTCTTGAGCTCGACACGGTTTACCTTGATGCCCCATGGATCTGTTGCCACATCGAGCGTTGCGCGCATCTTGGTGTTGATTGTCTCACGGCTGGTGAGTGTCTCATCAAGCTCTAAGTCTCCGATGATGTTACGAAGTTTTGTGGCTGTGAGATTCTCAATTGCCATGATTGGATTCTCTACTCCGTATGCGTAGAGCTTTGGATCTGTAATCTGGAAATATACAACGGTGTCTATCTGCATTGTTACATTATCCTTTGTGATTACAGGCTGTGGTGGGAAATCTACCACCTGCTCCTTTAAGATGACTTTCTTTGCTATTCTGTCGATAAATGGCACCTTGAGGTGAAGTCCTACGCTCCATGTAGTGAGATATCCTCCCAAACGCTCAATTACCATTGCATGTGCCTGTGGCACGATTTTGATGCAGTTTACCAGTACTATAAGTACGATTACGAGTAACACTGCAAGTGCTATTAATCCTTCCATTTCCGGTTAAGCCTCCTTTACCCTTTTTACAATTAATTTTACTCCGCTTATCTTTACTACCTCGATAAGCTCGCCTTTTCTTATGACCTGGGTCTCGTCCTGCGGTCTTACTGTCCACTCCTGACCGTTTACAACGGCTTTTCCCGTCTGCTTCATGCTGTCAGCATCCTCGGTGAGCACAGCTCTTTCTCCGACCAGACTGTCCACGTTTGTCTTCACTGTCCTGGAATTGATGTACTTCCCGGCCCATGGCTTTGTGAGAGCTAAAAGCACGACTGAAACGAGTATAAATACAATTCCCTGAACCACGACATTGCCGCCAAGCAGTGCGATTATAAACGCTACAAATGAGCCTGCCGCAAACCATATGGATGTGAGCCCGACTGTCATAAGCTCAACTAAAACAAAAACTACGGTAGCTGCCAACCAGAAAACAATGTATGTATCCATTTGAACCCTCCCTTTTTATTAGTATTTGTTTTATATTCATTTTATACTATGTAATTTGATTATGCAACAAATATTAATTTTTTAAACATAAAACATTTTTAACCTAAAAAAACCCGACCACCATCCGGTAGTCGGGATTTATCATACATTTATCTTATTCGCAAACGTATGGCATAAGAGCAAGATGACGTGCTCTCTTGATTGCTACTGTAAGAGCTCTCTGGTGCTTTGCACAGTTTCCTGTGATACGGCGTGGAAGGATTTTTCCTCTCTCAGAGATGTATCTCTTTAATTTGTTTGTATCTTTGTAATCAATGACATTGTCTTTTCCACAGAATACGCAGACTTTTTTTCTTCTACGCATTGGTCTTCTCTTCATTGATGAACCATCAGCTGATTTATTGTAAGCCATTTTTGCTACCTCCTTGAATATTTGTCCTCGTGGACACTACTAATTGAATGGAAGCTCCTCGTCGATTCCGTCCGGAATGTTCATGAAGCCATCCCCAGCAGCCTGGCTAGGTGCAGGTCTGTCTACCGGTGCAAATCCGCCTGCATTTCCTGATGCGGCTGATTTGGACTCTGCAAACTCTGCATTCTCAACCACGACGTCAGTAGTGTATACCTTCTGTCCGTCCTTGTTTGTATAGCTGCCGGTCTGGATTCGACCTTCAACAACAAATTTTGTTCCTTTACGGCCAAATCTCTCAAAAAATTCTGCTATCTTTCCAAAAGCTACGCAGTTGATGAAATCCGTTGACTGCTCCTCTGCATTCTTGCTGTATCGTCTGTCTACTGCAAGTGAAAATCTTGCTATTGCAAGTGAGTTGTCCCCCTGGGCATAGCGGATTTCTGCGTCTCTGGTTAATCTACCCATAAGTATTACTTTGTTCATAATACAATCTCCTATTTTCTTATACTATGCCTCGTCTTTTCTAACGCATAAGAAACGAAGAACATTGTCCATGATACGAACGTCCTGCTCGATTTCTGCTGGGACTGTTCCCTCAGCATCGAACTGGATGAAGTAATAAAAGGCCTCAGTCATGTGCTGAATCTCGTAAGCTAATCTCTTCTTACCAGCCTCCTCAACTTCTGTAACAGTACCGCCGGCACGTGTGATGTACTCTTTTGCCTTCTCGACTACTGCTGTTCTCGCATCATCCTCGATCTTTGCACTAACGACGAGTGCTAATTCATATTTGTTCATGCGAATGTTACCTCCTTTTGGTCTCTGGCTCATAAATCTGATTATGAACAAGGAATTTTATATCACGAGTCTAGATAATAACATGAATCGTGGTACTTTTCAAGGGGTTTTTGCAATTTTTCTTTAATTTTTATCAGGTCGGGACATGCGCTGTTTCTATTACTCAAGCCTGCTTCTTCGTGAGACCGCGGTCATTTTTCTCGACCAGCTTTCTCGGCACCATAACCTGGTGTCCGCAGCCCATGCATTTCAGGCGGAAGTCTGCGCCGACACGCATGATTTCCCACTCGCTGCTGCCGCACGGATGTGGTTTTTTCAGTTTTACGATATCTCCTACTGCGTATTTATCCATCCTATCTTCCTTCTCTACCTATATCTGCCATATTATATACTATGATATGAGGGTCAAAAGGTATTTTGCCCCTCATACTACACCTCTATCTGCTCAAATACAGAGCCCAGTCCCTGCTGTATCAGAAGGTCTGCTCTTGCGTCCATCGGTGTGGTGGACTTGTTGATCAGCACGAGCTTGTTTCCGTTGTAATAGTCTATGAGACCTGCCGCCGGATATACCGCAAGTGATGTACCGCCCACTATGAGCACATCGGCGTGACTGATGTAGTAGATTGCATCCTCAAGCGTTTTCTGATTTAAGCCCTCCTCGTACAATACGACATCCGGCTTTACCGGACCGCCGCACTTTGGGCATTTGGGCACGTCTGTCGAGTGGAGGATTTCCTCTGCGCTTACAAACTGCAAGCATCTCTCACAGTAGTTTCTCAGCACACTGCCGTGCAGCTCCATTACATTTTTGCTGCCGGCCTTCTGGTGCAGTCCGTCTATGTTCTGCGTCACAACGACCTTAAGCTTTCCGGCTTTTTCAAGCTCTGCCAGCTTGTAATGCGTTATGTTCGGCTCTGCATCAAGGCAGAGCATCTTGTCACGGTAGAATCGGTAAAACTCCTGCGGATGCTTCCTGTAAAATGTATGGCTCAGGATGGTCTCGGGCGGATAATCATACTTCTGATTATAAAGTCCGTCCACGCTTCTGAAATCAGGTATGCCACTCTCGGTTGATACACCTGCTCCGCCGAAAAATACAATATTGTCCGAAGCCTTTATCCACTGCAAAAATGTTTCTACACTGCTGTCATTGTTACCCATATGTATCCATCCTTTCTTCTTTTCTTCTTTAAATTGCTGCCTATTATTTTTTGAGCCACACTTTTATAGCTTGCGCACCAGCTTGTCCACATCTGCATTCAGTCCAAGCACCATCACTGCATCGTCTGCCTTGAACACGTAGTCCGGCAGCGGAAGCACGCGATTCTTTCCGGCTTCCTTTACTGTAACGATATTTACATTGTATTTCTGACGCACATTATTTTCCATGATGCTCTTTCCTACCCAGCCTTCAGGTGGATTTATCTCGTAGATTGAGTAATCATCGTTTAATGCCACATAATCAAGCACATGGTTGGCGCTGTATTTCTTTGCCACTCGTTCTGCCATGTCGCGGTCAGGATAGATAACCTCATCCGCACCGTTTCGAAGCAGGAACTTGGCATGCACATCCCTGTTTGCCTTGCTGATGACGTATTTTCCGCCCATCTCCTTCACGAGACTTGTTATCTCAAGCGAGCTCTGGAAATTGGTGCCGATGCATACAAAAATCAAATCGAAATTGTTAATTCCGAGTGCTTTTACTACCTGTGGGTCGGTACAGTCACCTATCTGCACCTTGGTCACGTCATAGATTAAATCCCTGACCTTGGCCTCGTCCTTGTCCATCACCATAATGTCGTTTCCATTTTTTATCAAATCCGCACACAGATGGTGTCCGAATTTACCCATTCCAATAATTAAAATTGATTTCATTGCGTTTCTCCTTATCCTTATCCAATGATAACTTTTTCCTCCGGAAGCTCTATATTGGCTTTATCCGGTCTATGCACAAACGAAAGCACAAAGGTCATGCTTCCGATTCTTCCACAATACATCATAATTATGATAATTATGCGTCCTACTGTATTTAAATCTCTTGTGATGCCTGTTGTCATGCCGACCGTACTGATTGCAGAGTATACCTCAAACAGTACATCGTCCATCTCCATATTGGATGTGGCAAGTATAGCTATCACCGCTGTAAGTCCAAGCACCAGATTGATGATAAGCACCATTCCGGCCTTTTTGATTACCTCACTGCTTATTTTCCTGCCAAACACATTGCAGCCGTTGCATCCTCTCAGATACGAAACAATATAGATTATCATGACCGCCATGGTTGTGGTTTTGATTCCACCGGCTGTCGAGCCCGGGCTTCCTCCTATGAACATGAGCACTATAGTCAAAAGCTTGCTCTCCGGTGTCAGTGCTGCTGTGTCTACTGTATTGAAGCCTGCCGTTCTCGCCGTAACTGAGCCGAATAACGATGCAAATATGGCACCCGGTGTGTCCATGCCTGCTATGGTATTGTTTTTTTCAAAAATATACATAAACAGTCCGCCGCCGAATACGAGTATCAGTGTGGTTGATATTACTATCTTGGCGTGGAGCGAGTATCTGCTAAGCTTAAACTTTTTGATTCTGACCTCATTCCATATGGTAAAACCGATACCACCTATGATGATAAGCAGCATAATTGTGATATTGACTAACGGGTCTGCGGCATATTTTGTAAACGATGAGTACTCCTCGTTTATGCCCATCAGGTCAAAGCCCGCATTGCAAAATGCAGATATCGAGTGGAACACCGAGAAATATATGCCTCTTAATATGCCAAAATCCGGTATGAAGCGGATTGCTAAAAGCACCGCTCCTATGCCTTCGATAAGGAAGGTTCCCCTTATTATCACGCTGAAAAGCCTAACTATTCCACCAATCTCGAGTGCATTGACGCTCTCCTGCATCAGATCCCTCTGTCTGAGTCCGATTTTTTTGTGCAGAAGCATGGAAAATGCCACACCGATTGAGATGAAGCCCATGCCTCCTATCTGAATCAGCACCAGAATTACAAGCTGCCCTATGATACTCCAGTGTCTGAAGGTGTCAAACACAACAAGACCTGTCACACAGGTTGCGCTTGTTGCCGTAAAAAGTGAGTCCAGAAAATTGGTCCATTGTCCGTCTCTCGAAGAAAACGGAAGGCTAAGCATTATAGCCCCTGATAATATTGTCAGAAAAAAGCCAACTGCGATGTATCTGAACTCTGACAGGTTCTTATGTCGTTTTTTTATGTCATGTTTTATATCGTTCATATCCAATCCTAACTATTTGCTGCAGAATGTATTATTGTCAGCTTACAGAAGCTGTTTGTATATATCCCTCTTGCTGACACCTCTGTCCTTTGCCACGAGCTTCATGGCTTCCTTCCTGTCGATGCCCTGTGACTCATAGTGTGCCATATGCGCTTCAAGAGGCATGGCTTCCCAGCTTTCCTGCTGCTCCTTTGCTATTTCAGCCACGTTTCTGCCACAGATCACAAGCACATATTCACCTCTTGGCTCCTGTGTCCTTGAACGCTCCAAAAGCTCCGAAAATGTAGTCTGCACCTTTTCCTCGTGCTTTTTCGTAAGCTCCCTGCACACGGTAAGCTCTCTGTCTCCGAGCGCATTGTAAAGCTCTGTGACCGTCTTTATAAGATGATGGGGTGCCTCGTAGATGATGATTGTCCGAGTCTCGTTTTTAAGCTCCTCAATGACGCGCGCACGTTCCTTTTTATCCCTCGGCAAAAATGCCTCAAACGCAAACCTCCTTGTCGGCCTGCCCGACATGGTGAGCGCTGTAATGCACGCTGCTGCCCCGGGAAGCGAGGTAACAGGCACGCCCTCCTCGTAGCAGATGCGCACAATGTCCTCACCCGGGTCAGAAATGCCGGGTGTTCCGGCATCAGTGATGAGGGCTATATTTTTGCCCTCCTTAAGCTTTGCCACAAGCTGGTAGGCTTTATCTATCTTGTTGAACTCATGATAGCTCGTCATGGGTGTCTTTATCTCAAAATGATTGAGCAGCTTTATGGAGTTTCTCGTATCCTCCGCTGCGATGAGGTCTACCTCCTTAAGTGTGCGCAGCACACGGAATGTGATGTCCTCCAGATTTCCTATCGGAGTTGCGCACAGATACAGTGTTCCTGTCATATGATTCTCCTGTTATTTTCCGTTATTCCGGGGCTTATCGCCGTATATCTCATATATCTCATCCGTGTATACATTAGGCTCCTTGTATACAACTAACGGTTTTTCGATGGTTATACGGCTTTTGCCGCCCTTTAGCCCCTCTATGAGCACCATGTTCGGCTCCCTGTCCGCGTAGGGATGTACAAGGCGCATTCGCTTTGGCTCGATATGATATTTCATCATCGTGCTAAAAATCTCTGCCAGCCTGAATGGTCTGTGAACCATGTAAAAACGCCCATTGAATTTGAGCATTTTTGCGCTCTCCCTGACTATGTCATCCAGTGTACACCTTACCTCGTGGCGCGCTATAGTCATAGCATCGTCTGCATTTTTGATACCATGCTGGCCTATCATATACGGCGGATTTACCGTCACCACCTCCACGGACTCTCGACCGAAAATCTCCGATGCATTACACACATCTCCCTCTTCTATGGTCACTTTGTCCTCAAGATGGTTATATTTCACACTTCTTCTTGCCAGGTCTGCACACTGAGGCTGAAGCTCAAGCCCGCTGTAATGCTCTCCGTTATTTTTTGCCTCAAGAAGTATCGGAATCACACCGTTTCCGGTGCACAAATCCACAGCTCTCTCACCGCGCTTTACCTTTGCATAGTCAGATAAAAGCACGGCGTCTATGCCGAAGCAGAACAGCTTTGGATCCTGTATGAGCCTGTAGCCCTTGCGGCACAAATCGTCTAGTCGCTCATTACTGTGTATCAGTGCTTCCATTGTCTTTGTCCCTGTTGTAATCTTTATTATACTCTTTATTATAGTTTTTGTTCTTGTAATCCTTGTTGCGGTTGTATTTCTGCTTGTTTGGTCTGTTTTTGCCGCCCTTGTACGGCTTTTTGTAACCGTCCTTATTTTCTCTGCCGGCATTTGCAGCATTTACTTCATTTGTCTCATTTGCAGAAGCTTCCGCTGCCTCTATGTCCGCCCTGTACGGACGTCTTTCTCTGTTGTCACGCTTATCACGGCGCTCGCGATATTCATTTTTGTTGTCACGGTGTCCACGGTTTCTCTGCGGTTTCTCCTGTGACTTGTCCTCCATCGTCTCGTCGCCGCTATCCTCGAGATCCTTTAGCTCGCGAAGCTCCTCCTCGGTGAGCTTTACATCCTTTTTCTGGCGCGGCTTTAAACGCAGATCATCTACAGTGTACTCACGAAGCTCCTTCTCCTCGCCGTTGTCAATGACAACACGCACGAGCTGCCTGAGCACGCTGACTGACTTGACCTCTCCGATGATTCCATCAGGTGTCTTGACCTTTTCTCCTACCGACGGCATTCTGCTGTTCAGATACTCATATGTATCCTGCTCATACTTGAGACAGCACATAAGCCTTCCGCACACACCTGATATCTTGGTTGGATTGAGCGAGAGATTCTGCTCCTTTGCCATCTTGATGGAAACCGGCACAAAATCCGCCATATAAGAATGACAGCAGAGCGGTCTGCCGCAGATTCCGATGCCTCCCATCATCTTGGTCTCATCCCTGACACCGATCTGACGAAGCTCTATTCTGGTGCGGAATACCGCTGCCAGATCCTTTACGAGCTCTCTAAAGTCAATTCTACCGTCCGCTGTAAAGTAAAACAGAAGCTTGTTTCCGTCAAAGGTATACTCTGCATCCACCAGCTTCATCTCAAGTCCGTGCTTGATGATTTTCTCCTTGCAGATGGCAAATGCCTCTTTTTCCTTTTCCTTATTTCTCTCAACCGTTTTCTCATCCTCATCGGTTGCCACTCTGATGACAGGCTTAAGCGGTGAAACCACCTTATCATCATCCACCTCCTTCGGCGGAATGAGGACAGTTCCCATCTCTATGCCTCTTGCTGTCTCCACGATAACATGCATTGCCATGTCGAGGTCGAAATCAGCCGGGTCAAAGTAATATATTTTGCCTGCTGTCCTGAATCTGATACCAACTATTTTTGTCATGTGATTAGTTCTCCTTTATGGTCATAAGCAGCAGCTCAATTACCAGGTCAAAATTGACGTTTGCGTTAATTCTTATCTTCGCCTTCTCAAGTGCCTCAAGTATTGCCTCGATTCCCTGATAGGAATGCTTTGCTGCCTGTTTCTTTATATCATAGACCTCATCCTTGAATATGAGTCCGTTAACATCGTTTGTCGCCTTCATATACAGCACATCTCTGTACCACACCATAATCAGGTCAAAATAATCCTGCACCTTAAGCTTGTACTCAGCTATCTGCTTTACCGCTGCGCCCAGCTCGTAGAGATCTATGTCATCGAGGCGCTTTATAAGCGACAGTGCTGACTCCTTTAGCTCGTTGAACTCGTCTGATGAGGCGAGCTTAACAGCCTTTCCGACAATGCCCTGTGCAAATGCGGCACTGATATCTGCCTGATAATCCGGAATATGCTTTTCGTTCATCAGGTATGCCTTTATCGCCTCGTCCTTTACCGACTTCATATTGAGTGTGATGCAGCGCGACCTGATGGTCTGCAGAAAGCTGTCTGCATTGGTGGTAAGAAGCATGATGACCGCATATGCCGGTGGCTCCTCAATGGTCTTTAAAAGCGCGTTCTGCGCCTGCTGGTTCATTTTTTCAGCCTCATCCACTATGTAAATCTTGTATTTACTGCTGTACGGCTTTATCACTATATCGTTGTTGAGCTGTGTCCTGATATCGTCAACCGATATGTTGTTGGGCTTTTCATGACTGACATATATGATATCAGGATGATTGTGGTCATCTGCCTGATGGCACGATTTGCACTCTCCACAACCGTCTGTACCCTCCTTCTCACACTGCAGTGCCCTGGCAAATGCCTCGGCTATCATCATTTTGCCGGACAGCTGTGGTCCGTTTATTATATATGCATGTGAGACCTTTCCCATTGATATGGCATTTTGCAGATGCTCTATTATCTGCTCATTTCCTACTATATCCTTAAATCCTGCCATAGCTGCTGCCTCCTTATTCGTTTCCGGTTACATTTATGTGCAGGCCGTAACCATTTTTCTGCTCTGCAATTAAGAGCTCTGTCGTATGTATTCTGAAATCTCGGCAAGCACAGTGTCCATATCATCATTTACGAAACGGTGTGTAATACCCGCTTCACGCAGCTTGTCCTCAGAGAAATCTGATGCGTCTGCCAGAAAACGGCGGCACATCTCCTCATATTTAGGCACCTGCTGCCCCTTTTCCCGGTGAATGGCGCGTATCAGACGGTCGCCGTCCTCCACCTCCACATAGATTGGCAGCACCTTGTCACTGCCAAAATAATCGCGTATCTTTGTGTAAGACTCCAGTGTTCCGACTGTCAGATAGCTTTTGCAGCGAAGGTCTATATCATCATCGTTTACCGTGAAATACTTCCACACGCCGTACACTGTATTGTACTCGCGAAGCTCTATGATGCGCCCCTGTTCACTGAGCCTTTTTACATCCTCTTCATTGCAGAAATGATAATCCTTATCCTGTGTCTCTCCGTCCCTTATCGGGCGCGTGGTATACGGGATAATCCTGCTAAGCATGAGTGAATCATCCTGCAGTATTTTGTTGTATATAGTGTCCTTGCCTGATGCGCTTTTTCCCATCACGCAGAAAATCTTACCCATCTGTAAACCTCTTAATATTGTAATTAGTATAAATACGATCGTTTGCTATGTCAAACTGTTGCTTGTCATGCTGCCGGGCTATTCGTTACAGTTCACACATAACAATGTGAACCGCAGCGATTACAGCCCATTTAAAATGCCTCTACCTGGCAGATTATCGCTTGCTACAGCACAGCAACAAACTTCCACATATGGGCATCCGGATCAAAGTACAGGCCATCCACTTCAAGACCTGAATTTACAGCCTTTATTACATCATCTATGAGCTTGTCGTTCGTTATCTCTCCCGGCACCACAAGCGGTATCCCCGGCGGATATATATTTATAAAGGCACCGCTCACCTTCCCGCTTGCCTTAAAGGCATAGACCGCCTGATGGTCTGCATCATATGCATCATACATTTCCATTACGGCAGGCAGCTTTTGATATATATCTGTGTCCATTTTGACCGGCATGTAAAATTTATGTACTACGCCCTCCTGCTTTAATATATCATAAAACTCTTCAAAATCAGACTTATATTTTTCGAGCTGGCTGTCTATTTCAATCAAAGCATCCGCAAGCCTGTCAAAGCCATCATCCGTATCCATGACAGACGCCAGCGCCAGTACATAATTGCCCGCCGCCATCTCAAGCTGCAGCTCATATTTTTTGAGCAGAAGCTCAAGCAGCGTATGTCCATTCATAGCCTCTTTCGTAAATATAATAATCTTTGACTCGTCAAAATCATATGCCTCGTCAGCAGAAAAATCACTTTTTCTGACCACGTTCAGATGCGAAAGTCCGCTGACCTTCTGATAAAATCTGTCAAGTTTGCTCCTAAGCTGTGCAAAGGCTGTCTCTTTGTTATCGCGCACATAGTGTATGCAGCGCTCTATGCCTGTCATAAGCACATATGACGGTGAGCTTGTCTCATAAATGCCGAGAAACTTCTCCACTGCAGCTTCACGCATCCCACCAAGCAGCAGAAGCGCTGTCTGTGTAAATGCCGGAAGCGTCTTGTGCAGGCTCACTATGACCGCATCGGCCCCGAGTGCTATGGCATTTTGAGGGAAGCCGCCTCCAAAGCCAAAGTGCGCGCCATGTGCCTCGTCAACTATGAGCAAAGCCCCATGTTCATGTGCCACAGATGCGATTGCCGCCACATCGGAAACCACACCATCGTATGTAGGCGAGGTTGTCACGACCGCTTTTATGTCGGGATTTTCATCAAATGCCGCCCTTATCTGTGCCTCGGTTATCTGTCCCTGTAGCCCTGTCCGTGTAATTTCAGGGTATGTAAACACCGGGTGAAGCTGCCTTAAGTAAAGCGCATGATACACTGCCTTGTGACAGTTCCTTGCTACAAGCACCTTGTCTCCCCTTTTGGTGGCCGCAGATATTGCTGCCAGTATACCGCAGGTGCTTCCGTTTATGAGAAAATATGCACGCTTTGCACCGTAAAGTGCCGCTGCCTCAGCCTGCGCCTCCTTTATAATGCCCTCAGCGTGGTGCAGATTGTCAAAATTGTCTATCTCTGTGATATCAATAGCATACGGGTCCAGCCCTGCACCTATATCACTGCCACGGCGCTTATGCCCCGGCATGTGAAATGGATAAATATTTGATTGTGAATTATTTATCAGTTCTTTTTCCATTTAAGTCCCTTGCTTATCGGCTAAAAGCCTCTCAGCATCACGTAATCCAAGCTGATACAGGCTCTCAAGCTTATTAGGATCCTTTTCTACCTTGCTTATTTTAATGTGCTCCGACGGCCTTAACACCTCGGCAATTCCCTGCTTTTCAAGCTCCTTAAGATGCTCAAGCTGATAATTGTACATGATATGCCTGTTTGAAAATGCCTCATAAAACCTCGGAAAACGCTTTTTGTATACCGATGTAAAAACCCTTGGCATAGGTTTTTTTATATAGTCTGCTGGCTTTGTCAGCACGACAACCACTCTGTCATATCCCATATCAAGCATATGCTCATATGGGATACTGTCCGTCACCGCACCATCCAGATACCACTCATTCCCCAGCTTCACAGGCTTTGACACTACAGGCATGGAGCCCGATGCCCTGAGAACATCCATCTGGTCAAAGACACTCTTTATCTGCACATATTCAGGCTTACCTGTCCTGATATTCGTCACAACCGCATAAAATGGGATATCCGACTTCTTATATTCCTCATCATCAAACGGGTCAAGCTCTCTTGGTACTGTATCATAGGCATATTTCGTGCTCACTATGTTTTTCTCCCTAAGAAGCGGCCTGATACCCATATAATTTTTGTCACTGTTAAACCTCTTATTGTATCGTATAACCCTGCCGCGCTGCTTTGACAGCAGGTTCACTCCAAAAAGTGCTCCCGCCGAAACACCGATAACAGCATCAAAGCTAATATCATGGTCCATAAAACAGTCGAGTACTCCGGCTGTATACATACCTCTCATGGCTCCACCCTCAAGCACGAGGGCGCATCTTTCATCACTCATTTCTGCCTCCATCTATAAGGTCATAATAAAAAATGTATTAATATTTATGTCTGCCGCTGAACTTCAGATTGTCTCTCCTTCTGCGCCGTTTTCTTTCAAGCTTGTGCTCTCTGAAGCGCTCGCGCTGCTCCTTCTTAATGCTCCATTTGTGTTTCAACACATATATATTGTCTGATATTCTTCTAAACATGAAAATACTCAGAATAATCACTGCGATAAGTACGAGCACCCAGAGAAAATATACCGGCTTTATCCTTATTATATCACTTTCCAAATTCTGTCTGCTGTTCTCATCAAAGTACGACAGATCGACCTTTGCTCCTGATTTCAGCAGATCCACACAGCCTACCACATGATCACAATACTTGTATCTGACCGTAGCAAGAGCATCCTTGTTGTCGGACTTCATGTCAGCAGCTTCCCTTTTAACGCTTGAAAAATCCGCGTTGTTTGGCAAAACAACATAGTTTTCCGACACCTTTGCATACATGCCGTGCTCATTCATCACGCCCAGATCCGGCGTATTGTCAGTAGCTGCGCTGTTTTCATTTTCAGCTATGCTTAGTGCCTTGAAGTTACTGAAATAGTAATTGAGCAGCGTGTTTGTGTCTGCATACTGGTCAGGCGACTGTGCATTCATAATAACCACGCACAGCGTCAAGCCATCCTTCTCCGCATAAGTGACAAGCGTGCTGTTAGCCACTGAAGTGTAGCCGGTCTTACCGCCGGTACAATCCTGATTTACAAACTGTGAATACGACTTAAATGGATGCAGCATCGCATGATGATTGTACAGCGGGGTATCCTCGGTATGCTTGTTTGTAGGTGGTATGATATAGGTCTTTGTGCCTGTAATCTTTCGAAACTCGTCATTCCTGTATGCCGCACACGAGATAAGCCCCATATCGTATGCACTTGTCCAGTGATTTTCATCGGGCAGACCATTTGCATTGTTGAAATGTGTATCTGTACAGCCTAATTCTTTGGCTTCCTTGTTCATCAGATCAATAAATGTGCTGTAATCTCCCCCAAGCTTTTTGCCTGTATGCTCTGCTGCAGCATATGCGCACTCGTTTGCCGACTCAAGCATAACTCCATATAGTGTCTGCTCCATGGTCATCTCCTCGCCCACATCCCTCTTGATGCTCGACGAACCATCACTGCTCTCCTTCACCGCCTCTTTTGAGAATGTAACCTTCTCATCCATCTTGCAGTTGAGTATAGCCAGATATGTGGTGAGAATCTTTGTGATACTTGCAGGATAATGCTTTTCGTGTGAATTTTTCTCATATAGCACCGTACCTGTATTGACCTCCATCACCACGGCGCACGGTGAATTTATCTGCGGTCCCTCCGGCCAGTACGTGTCATCACCATCCGCAAATGCCATAAGCGGTCTCGCACAAAGCGTCGTGACCATAGCAAACACTGCCATTATTAGTATTCCTGATTTTTTTAAATTTATAATTTTATGCTTCATATCTGTTCCTATTAATTCTAAAATTGGGTAGCTGTTCAGTACTATAACCAAAAATGTACTATTTCTAATTATAATGTATGAAAAACATGTTATCAAGGGCATGTGCAGTGTATTTTGCCATTTTATTTTGACACCCACACAATTGTAGGGTATTATCTATATGAAATTTTACGTTTTTATAAGGAGATTTACATGAGACTTAGAAATATCCCGGGCGCCGGTGAAGTCATCGACAACAGCCCTTATTGCAAAAAGGAGCCTGTTGAATTAAAAGGAAAATGGCATGATTTTTTAGGAAACAATAATCCGATTCATATAGAGGTTGGTATGGGAAAGGGCAGATTTCTGATGGATCTGGCACGGCTTCATCCCGAGATTAACTATATAGGTATCGAACGATATACCAGTGTGCTTCTTCGTGCCGTACAAAAAATGCAGGAGGACGAGCTGCCAAATGTGCACTTTTTGTGCATTGATGCCGCAACTCTTCCGGATATTTTTGACCGCAATGAGGTTGACCGCATTTACCTGAACTTTTCCGATCCATGGCCGAAGGACAGGCACGCAAGAAGACGTCTCACCTCAAGCGAATTTCTTGCCAGATATGATTTGTTTCTCGCACCTGACGGACGCATAGAGTTCAAGACTGACAACCAGGACCTCTTCACCTTCTCTCTGGAAGAGATTGAAAGCTCTGATAAATGGCACCTCGACGCCAGTACACGCGACCTGCATCATGATGCCGCAATGAATGAGGGCAACATCATGACCGAGTACGAGGAGAAATTCTCTGCTGTCGGAAACCCTATCTGCAAACTGATTGCTTCAAGATAATGCGACATATCTGTCGTTAATCGCATGATTTATATAGTCAAACATGACCCAGCTTTTATGACATTCTTCAGATTTTTCTGAGGAACTGTCATATTCGTCTCTGGCATCGTTGAAATATCTCTGCGCTTCCTTATCTCTTCCCATCTTGCTATAGCTTGAACCAATATTGCTGTAAACCATAGCCTTAAGATCTCTCGAGCGGATAATTTCTGCCGTGGCAAGGCTCTCCAGCTAACATTCAAAGGCTTTTGACTCATCGTTCTCAAGCTCATATACCAATCCCAGGATATTGAGATACTCTGCATATTTTTCCACGTGACCGGTGCTCTTCAAGCGTGCAAGCGCTTTCTTTATGCGTACAACCGCACTATCATAGTCCTTCTTTACCACGTCATCTACTGCAATTATCATTTCGTTATCCGCTATATTGTCTGTTGAATATTTGTCTACCGCGTTCATCATATTTTACTCCGACCAAAGCATCTTTCCAAATGTTACTTTTTTCCTATTTAACAGTATAAACTCATTATTTTAAAATTTCAATATTAATTTCACTTTTATGTGCATAAGCTGCCAGCCTATCCAAATAATGACATGATACCTTTTGATCCTTTAATCATGATATAATGAGTGCAAGTGAGAAGAATGCATTTATGCATTCGGCGAACGACGAATGTTGATCATGAAGCAAAGCTTCATGATATAATAAAAAAGCACCAACCCTATGGCTCATACGTCCATAAAACCGGTACCTTTGAGTGCGCCTCCAGGGGCTCGAACCCTGCACACCCTGATTAAGAGTCAGGTGCTCTACCAAATGAGCTAGAAGCGCGTTTATTAATTTGTTTGCGTTTTCCTTAACGCGAAATTTATTATATAGTATAGTTTATAGAAATGCAACACTTTTTTTTAATTTTTTTAAATTTTTTTTAGATTTTTTGTAAAACAGTTGATTTTACACCGTTTTAAGCTATATTATTTTCTATATACAGAGACTTTTTATTCCAGATTTCCCATCCAAAGTCTCTCAGAAAGGAATTACTGATAATGAAAGTAGAAGAAAGATTATTAAAATATGTGGGCTATCACACCACATCTGATGAAGCAAGTGATAAAATACCAAGCAGTGACAGGGAATTTGCACTCGCAAGAGAGCTTGAGTCAGAGCTTAAGGAGCTTGGCTTATCCAAGGTTGTGCTCACTGACCATTGTTACGTGTATGGTCTGCTGCCTGCCACTGCCGGCATGGAGCACAAAAAAGCGGTCGGATTTATTGCACATATGGATACTGCACCTGATTTTTCCGGGGAAAATGTCAAGCCACAGCTGCTGCGTCACTATGACGGAAGCGATGTGCTGCTTAGAGGCAGTGGCGAATACCTGAGAGTAAGCGATTTTCCTGAGCTTAAAGCCCTCACCGGACGCACTCTCATTACCACAGATGGCACTACCCTGCTTGGTGCCGATGACAAGGCCGGTGTGGCTGAGATTATGACTGCCTTAGAGCAGATTATCGCAGAGGGCACTCCTCACGGCGATATCTGGGTTGGATTTACCCCCGATGAGGAGGTCGGAAAAGGTGCGGATTTGTTTGATCTGGACTATTTCGAGGCAGATTTTGCCTACACCGTGGACGGTGATTACGAGGGCGAGGTGGCCTATGAAAACTTTAATGCCGCAAGCGCTGAATTTACCATAAAGGGCGTCAACGTGCATCCGGGCGAAGCAAAGGACATTATGGTCAATGCTGCTTTGGTTGGCTGCGAGATTGCCGCAGCGCTGCCTGCAAACGAGACTCCTGCCACAACTGAGGGCAGAGAGGGCTTTTACCATCTGTGTGATATGAGCAGTGATGTAGCATCAGCCCATCTGTCATATATTGTGCGCGACCACGACAAGGCTCTTTTTGCTAAAAGACTTGATACTCTTCGCTCTCTTGAGATAGAGATGAACAAAAAATATGGTGAGGGCACTGTTTCTTTGACTATCACCCACTCCTACGAGAATATGCTTTCAATCATAATGGACAACATGTACATTATCGACCTGGCTAAGGCTGCTATAGAGGAAAACGGTCTAAAGCCGCTATCACGCCCGGTTCGCGGCGGTACAGACGGCGCACGTTTATCCTTCATGGG
>ULLC01011496.1_pt1 | contig 23498 bp, 17 predicted proteins | sample 1951301 | NCBI WGS metagenome assembly ULLC01 (sample SAMEA4835515, study PRJEB28245) | human gut metagenome | biome: gut microbiome; material: fecal sample | place: Denmark | collected 2008 | reverse complement strand
TAGGCTGGGCTAATTTTTAACGAACTATTGAATATATTTGAACATAATAGTTTCTGCACCTAAAAAAACATTATTATGTATACATTTAATCTTGAAAAATGGAACAACCAAAAAGAACCAAATTTTAAATCTATCAGTTATAATTTGTTTAAAAAGTTGAAAATTAAGCCCCTGCTGGCATTAGCAGTCGCTAATAAAATTGAAAAGAAAGCTGTTCTTTCTTCATTAAAAACATTCCCTAAAACCCATTGTAAGTATATTATTACATGCCATAATCAGACATATTACATAGGGATGTTTGGTGCATTCCCTACAGTGGTCGTTGAATCTACTATGGGAATTGATGAACCTTCTAGTGCAACATTGGCAATTAATGAAACGATTTTAACATGGAAAGTTAAAATCGTTATTTCTGTTGGTGTGGCAATGGGATTAAAGCCTCAAGTACAAATGTTGGGGGATGTATTAGTTTCACGAATGATTCAGAACTATGACAAAATAAAAGTTACAACGAAAATGAGGATTGATAGAAGTGCTCGTCCAACTTCCAGCAATCGCCTGTTTGATAGATTTAACAATCAAAATAATTGGAACTTTTATGATTCAAATCATAGAAAATGTAAGATACATTCAGGTTTGATTATTACAGGTGGAGCATTAGTCAATGATCCCAAATTAGCAAATAATTTAAGAACTAATTATGCTGATGCAATTGGAAATGAAATGGAAGCAAGTGGTGTGTGGGCTGCATCAGAAAGATCTGATGTACATTGGATTGTCGTAAAGGGTATTTGTGATTGGGGCTATAAAAAAAATGATGATTATCAACCATTAGCTGCATCTGCAGCAGTTTCTTTATGTAAACATGTCTTAAAGTCTGAAACTGCTTTAGATGGGATAATCAAACGAACAAAAATTCCAAATTCGGAAAAACAAATTAGAATTAACTCTTTAAAATTATATTACTTTAGAAATGAAAAGGGGATGTCAACACAGGATATTTCTTCTAAAACAGGAATTTCAGAAATGCGCATTAAAACATTAGAGGCATTTAATACCCCTGATTTAAAGTTTGATTACACAGAATTTCCACTAAGTACTCCATCTGAAATCAAAAAAATTGAAAACGTAGTTTGTGATGGTCGTAGAATTTTAAAGATAGAAAACACACCTAAAGACTATATGGGGTATATATTATCATATTACTTTAAAAGAAAACTAAAACAGATATATCCAGAAATTAAAGCAGTGGTTTTTGATTTTGATGGCACATTAACTAGAACGTATAAGGGATATTCTACATGGCAAAAAATATGGTTAAAATTAGGATATACTATTAATGATTGTGATAATTTACATGAGAGATTCTCTCAAAAAGAATTTAGCCATCAGGAATGGTGTGATATGACTTGTAAAAAATTCCAAGACAAAGGTATGACAAACAGAATTTTATATGAGATTGCAAATGAGATATCATTAATTGAAGGTACTATTCCGACATTAAAAAAATTACGAGACAATAACATTCACTTATTTATTGTTTCAGGTTCAATACGAGATGTTATAATAAAGGTTTTAGGAGAAAATAATGTACATCTCTTTGAAGAAATTAAAGCTAACAATATGGAATTTAATAAAGATGGAAGCTTAAAAAGAATTATTGGCACTAAATATGACTTCGATGGCAAAAGTGAATTTATTGAAAAAGTAGCACATACTCTAGGTATTAATACATATAATATTCTATTTATAGGAAACTCTAACAATGATCAATTGGCTTATAAATCTGGAGCTATTACGTTGTGTGTAAATCCACGAAAGACTGATCCGGAAAATAAAAAAATTTGGCATAATATAATTTCTGAAATGCAAAATCTTGATGAAATATTATCCTACATAAATCTTAATATTTGATTTAAAGTACAATTTTAGAATTTCATAAGATGAGTATTATTCATTAAGAGAGGAGGATATGGATGAGGGACAGAGTTTTAAATATAGAATGTATAATGATTATGTCGTCATAAGATTATTTGAATGATAAAATATATTTATTGAGAAAAAGAGTATCTTAAAGATATTCAGTAAATGTCCCTAAAAAGTAAGATGGCATATAAAGTCGATAGAGTATAATCACTTTATATGCCTTATTATTGCTCTTTTTCTGTTTTTTTTACATAATCCTATCTGTTTGACATGACGTTTCGGAAGAAGTCTGATAACCTCTTCTGGTACTGTCTGTAAATTCATGCCATGCCGCTTTATCCGATTGGTTTCTGATCTTGTCTATCATCAGTATGGCATTTGCATACGTATTCCGAAGAAAATTCATAGGATTTCTGTTTTCCCGTTCCATACCTTTATCCTTGAGAGTGGATAATGTTGCTTTTGAGATTACAAAGATAGTTATTTTATTGAAAATTAATAGTTATAGTGAGCCACAAATTTTCGATTTTACCATTTAAGGTGTATTTTGCCGTATAATAGTCTTTATCTTTAGATAAAATATGTCACTACTAAACCATTTGTCTTATCCTGACATATTACTTCGCAATTTTGTAAATTTGGAAAAGAAAATCACGGATCTTTGGTAGAAAACCTTATGTGTATTAAACTTATGGACGATGAGTCTTTTCTGGTTGGTGAAGATAAGATTGTTTAAATGTAATTGAAATTGTTACCATTGTTTTCTGCTTTAGTTATATATTTCTAAAAGTTAAATACAATGGAATAATAATACAGATTCTTTATTAAGAATAAAGGCATGTAAGCTGGATGAGAATGCCTATTTACATGCCCTCCTATATAATAAGCGCTTTAGTTGTAATTTCTTTTTCTATTTTTAGAACTATTATATTGGTTCTCTTTTTTATTTGATTCATCATTTTACTCTCTTGCTCCTATTGTCGGCCAGATTTTATTATGCAAAGATACATCTCAGGCTGTACTACATGTACCGCTTTGCTAATTTACGTCACATTTTTTCAGAAGTCTTCCACAAATCATAGATTTGGGTATTCTAAAAAAAAATTCCTTCATTTACATGTCTGAACATCCCTTATCGCTGGTATTCTAAGCATATAAAATTCATTCCCGACAATGAAAGCTAAGAGCTTCAAAGAAGAGGGAAAAAGATGTTTAACAATTAAAAACTTAGAATTATGCCAAATTGGTGCAGTAGCAGTTATGTCTTGGTAGGCAGTGCAGACGAAGTGAAGAAACTTTATGGAATAATGAAAAAGCTGGAACAAAGAAAAAAAGCATCCGTTGAAAACGGTTTCGGAATAACCTGGCTTGGCTGTCTTGTTGATGCTTTGGGAGAAGATTGGAAAAAAGTGTCTTGCCGTGGAGAATGGAATGCTGTCAGCAAAAGAAGAAATACACTGAGATTTACGACAGAGACGGCATGGGGACCTTGTAATCAGGTATTTGACCTTATTTGCAGAAAATACCCTTCAATCAGATATTATTTTCAGAGTGAAGAGCCAGGAATGGTTGAATACCTTACCAATGATAAGGAGGGAAAATATTTCAAGGATAAGTATTGTGTTGATGTTTATACTCCGGAAAAAGAATTTAAGCATAAGCATTTTTTAGATGAACAAAGTCTGTATAAATGGCTTGGAGATATACTTGGTACTATCGTTACTTCTGCCGATGATATTGAAAAACAGAATAAACGATGGTATGATACTGGCAGTTCGGCTTTTTGCCACATTTATGAATTCAGGAAAATATGAATATATTGCGAGTGGAACAGGAATGACATTATCCTGTTCCACTTTTTTGTAACCTTATGGGGATAAGGCACTTTTATATACAATTGTGTCCTGCCTTTTATATAAAATAGCCTTTTTAATTTTGATAGCATATACCCTTGTTTCACCATTTATCCTTGCCGTCTTGATTTTACCATGCAAAGGTAAAGCGTACGGAAGGATTCCAAGCACCGTTTCACTATCAGTTATCTGATTTTACCGGCAGCCTTCCACAAATCAAAGATTTGGGTATTCCAACAAAATCATTACTGCTTACTTGGCTTACCATCCTTTCACGCTTTTGTTTTCGGCATGTAAAATTCATTCCCGACAATGAAATGGAGCTAAAAAAGCTTCAAGTAAAGGGAAAATAAAATGTTTAACAATTAAAAACTTGAAATTATGCCAAATTGGTGCAGTAGTTCGTATGTCATTGAAGGTGACAAGAAAGAGGTTAAGAAACTTTATGGTATTATGCATGGCCTCGAAAAAAGGAAGACACCAGCCGTTAAAAACGGATTCGGTACAGCGTGGTTAGGATGTCTGGTAAACGCTCTTGGAGCTGATTGGAATAAAGTCTATTGCAGAGGAGACTGGAGTAATCTTGAAATGGAGCAAGATACTTTGAAATTCTCGACAGAAACAGCATGGGGGCCTTGTAATGAAGTCTTTGACCTGATAAGGCAAAAGTTCCCTTCATTGAGTTATTATTTTCTGAGCGAAGAGCCAGGTATGGGAGTGTTTCAGACAAATGATAGGGATGGAAAGTATTTTACAGATAAATTCCGTGCCGATATTTGTACTCCAGAAGAAGAGTACCAATGCGAATATTTTGAGGATAAGCCAAGTATGTTCAAATGGTTGGAAGAGATATTCGGACAGCCAGTTACTTCGGATGAAGATATTGAAAAATTAACTGATGAATGGGAGAATGCCAATGAGAATGCGTTTTGCAACATTGATGAATTTATAGTGATAGAATAGAAATTGGTGAAGCAGGGTTATGAACACTAGCATGACTCTGCTTCTTGTTCTTTACAACATAGCCTTTATACCCTTTTTACTACCGGCCTGTACGGATTTTCTTTTCCCCTCTTTTATTTACCGCCTATAAGTATTCTGCTCATTTATATTGTCATGCTTTTACGCAGTCATCGGCCGATCCTTGCTTCTGAATTTTATGATGCAAATTTACAGCATCGGGACGGATATCAAGTATCGCTCTGCTAATTTGCTTCTGAATTTGTCGGCAGCCTTCCGCAAATCACAGATTTGGGTATTCCGTCAAATTCGTTTGCCATTTACTTGTTTTTACCATCCATTGAATGCTGTCTGGATTGCATATAAATTTCCTCCTGCAAGGAAGCCGAAAGGCTTCTACTGGAGGGAAAAACAAAGTCTAACATTTAATTTTTTGTATTATGCACAGCAAAATTTTTCAGATTACCCAGACAATGGTTGGTAAGGATAGTTATTTGAATGAAGACACTCTTATGCAAGGTGAAGGCAGTTTTTTTGACTATTGTGGAGAAATTGATGATGAGGAACGTCAGTTACATATTGAAAACTTGGTGAATGAGGTATTTCCAAAAGGTATGTTCGAGCTCGTTTCTGAAAACACGATACGCTATATGGGCGGTGCGGAAGAGTGGAAAAAGGATTTTATCGCAGGTATTCGTCTAAGGGTCGAGGCTGTGACTCCCGACAAAATACAGGATTGGATTGGCCCGGTCTATCAGCTTGAAAAGTACCTGAAAGACCCTTTGGAGACTGGATATTGGTTTTATACGGACGAGAATGGCGTACAGTCCTATGCGGAGCAATCTTATGAATTCTTGCGTGAAGTTTGCGCTCTTGAGCCAGGTACTTTGCTTTATATCGGGGGTGTCATTGATTATCATTTCTGATTTTTGTCATATAGGTGGCTTGCTGGTGGTCATTGCCAGCAGGCTGCACCTTGTGCATTGATAAAAGAAAATACAGCCTTTTTTATTGTCACTTCCTTTTTTTATCTTTCTGTTCTTCCTTTTTTACATCTTTAAGAAATCTCTGATTTAGCAATAAGCTCGCGTCATTTTGTTTTTTACTCAGCAAATGTACGGCGGATGGTATGGCCTCCTAAGTACCGCTCCGCTACATCGTCGAATTTTTCCGAAACTTTCCGAAATCAGAGATTACGGTATTTCATAAAATTTCATCCTCTGTTCCTTGTTGCCATTCTTTTTTCCGCCGTGATGTTCGCACGTAAAAATCAACCTTACGGCGAGTCTAAAAGCTCAAATTAAGGGAAATAAATAAACTTAATAAATATTTGGATTATGGGAAAATACGATTTTATCAAGGAAGGAAATGTTTTGTTCTGGCATGACCCTGACAAAGGACTCTCTGACGGAGTTTATCAAGTTGTTTCTGTTCCGGAGCTTATAGAGGACGATAGTATTATTCTTATTGCGGCTTCAGGCTCTGAAGCGGAGGTTTATCCCACTGAACTTTCTCCGATAAATTCGGGCAGAAGTTACAAGAAAGCATTCTTACGTTGGAAAGCAGAACGGGAAGCTGACGGAAAGGTGTTTTATAACAGACTTTCAGAGGTCATGAAAACGGATAGTAAAATGAAAGTTGGCGATATGGTTGTTTTCACAAATGATGCCGGCCTTGTATTTGGTCCTTATGAGGTATTGGCATTCGAGAAACCGGACAATATCAAAGACAGATGCGTATATATTGACCATGATAGTTATTGGTTCTCAGAACGTCCCGAAAATTTGTTGCTTGTTCAGATAGGAGGTGAGTTATGACAAAGGATGATAAGTACCTATGGCGTTTATGTAAAAACATTATCGCAGGGCGTTTCAATTGGCGCAGATACTGCAGCCAGCAGAGTTATTACGGTCGTGAGATCCGTGTGACACCGCTTTTCTGTTCCTATGGACAGATTGGTTACACTGTAAACTTCCCTTATTCAAGAATGCCGGATGTAGAATATGACTGGGAACTTGACGAACTGACTATTGATGAAATGGATTATAAGGAATATTTTGAGCAGGAGTAATAATATAAGCGCCTGCTCTCATTATTCCTTACAATACTGTTTATTTTGTGTTAAATATGAAATAATCTCACATGCAGAAGAGAACCTTTTTTCAGGACTTCTAAATAAACATTTATTCATAATTGTGATTATTTCATTAGGTATTAGATTGCCATTATTATCTATACTGTCAAATTGTATTTCATTACTTTTTTTTGCATTATAAAGCATTTCCCATGTTAGCTCAAGAAATGGAGGAGTCCCATATATAATAGTAAATATAAGAACACCTAAACGATATATTTCTGCCTTAAAATTTAAATCTGGCTTATTAAGCATTATAAATGGATTTCTGCAAATAGATTCTGGTTCAATATACTCACAAGTGGCTCCCATATAAGGAGTAGTGTGTGTATCTTTATCTGTGATGTCTGCTACCATATCATAATCAATCATCTTAATATTGCCATTATCCAATAGAAGAAATTGACCAAGATGGAGATCTCCATGTACAATATTCTTTGAATGTAGTAACGCGACAGATTTTATAATCTGGAATATAATATCGATTTTAGTGTTTATTGGCATTTTTAAGTATACTTCTTCTAGATTATTGCCTTCAACATATTGGGTGATATAAAACATTGAGTCAATGTTGTAGTATAATAATTTCGTAAAACAATCAAAATCATGAAATTTTTTAATAATAAGCATTTTTTTTGCAAAGCAATCTTTGCTGTTTTTTCCATTATTCAACAATTGTTTTACAAACATTTTTCTTCCCAAAGTGTCTTTAACCGAAAAGCATAGACTGCTACCTCTGTGCTTCAATAATTCTACCTCAGCAAACTGTTTTCTAAAGAATAAGGTTTTAGCATTGAAATCTGTTTCTAAGATGTTGTTGAATGGACTATTGCTGAATTGTATAAATCCAAGCTTTATTGATTCTTTAAACCATTGTTGATACTTTCTTGTATTATTGACCGAAACAATTTCAGAGCAGTGTTTGGGCTGATAATATTTAATAAGAAATTCATTTAGGCTTGATGTTATACAAAATACATATTTTGAAATTGTATCAATAAGTAAATATTTATATTTACCAGCAATACATGATAAAAAAATATGTTTAATAGCTTCTTTTATTGGAAGAATTACATATTTTTGGGGTAGATAGTAAGAATTTTTCCCTGTGTTTTGTTCATTGGGATGGTATTCTCTCATCAGAAACTCCCAAGTCTTATTTTCCAAGCAAAAGAAACAACGTGGTAAGATTCTATCTATAGAATGGTAGAATATATGATTATAACTCATACTTTTTATTACACTCCTAGCTCTAATTGGTTTTTAATAAGTTTATAATAATAGCCTTTTTGCTCTACTAATGTATGGTGAGTTCCCTTTTCAACAATAGAGCCTTTATCCATGACAAGGATAATATCTGCATTTTTTACCGTGCTGAGTCGATGAGCCACTATAAATACAGTTTTATTTTTAAGGAAAGGTTGAAGCTTCTCAATTATTTCTTTTTCATTGTTTGCGTCAAGAGAATTTGTAGCTTCATCAAAGAAAAGTATATTAGGATTTTTGTATATTGCTCTTGCTATCATAATTCTTTGTTTTTGTCCTTGGCTTAAGTTTATTCCGTTATCTCCAATTTTAGTATTATATTTATAAGGAAGACTATTTACAAATGTATTTACATTTGATATTGTGATAGCCTGACAAAACCTTACTTTATCAAATGGCTTGCCCATTATAATATTACTCTTGATAGTACCAGAAAAAATATATCCATCTTGCAATACAGCTCCACAACTGTTTCTCCAATACTCATTCTGTATATTTTTAATATTAATATTATTGATTAAAATTTCACCTTGAGTAACTTCATATAGTTTTAGCATTAATTTTAGAAAAGTAGTTTTACCACTACCACTTGCTCCAACAATAGCAATTGTTTTGCACATGGGTAATTCTATATTAATATCTTTTAAAATGTTGTTTCCAGACATAATATATTTAAAGTTTAAATGCTCTATTGATATACCCCCGCGCTTAAAGTCAATATCTTTTACTTTTCCGCTTTTTTCGTTATTGATTGAGAAGATACTATTTATTCTGTCTAGACTGAGTTTGGCATCTTGATAACCTCCTATAAAGGTTATAAACTGAGCTATAGGTACATTCAGTTCACCAATTATGTACTGAATTGACATCATCATACCTAATGTTAATTCTCCTTTTATTACAAAATAGGCGGAAACAAAAGTAATTAAAATGTTTTTTAATTCATTAATAAATATATTGCCAACACTTATATATTGGTCAATTCTGAGAATTTTTAAATTTACTTTATAAATATTATTCTGTATAGTACCTACTTCTTCTTTATTCTCATTTTCTTGATTTTGCAATTTAATTTCAGTTATACCTTTTAAAATTTCATAATATTTACTTTGGTTTTGGGATTTAGCAGCAAATAATTCATGATTTAAATCCTTTTTCTTGTTAATAAAAAAATATGTCCAAATTATATAAAATGTGCTACCAATTGAGAATACTATAAAAATAAGTCTGTTATATATAAACAAGACAATTCCCAATACAAATAATGAAATAAGAGCAAATACAAAATCTACAAAATAAACTGTGACAAAACGTTCTACTTTATCATGGTCCTGTAATCTTTGTATAAAATCACCAATTTGTTTTGAATCAAAGAATCTGACAGGAATTTTCAACATCTTTGATACAAGGTCAGTAAGTAATTTTATACTGAAATTTGAACCTATTTTCAGTACTAGATTCCTTCTGAAAAAATCAACAAACATATTTCCTGTTATCAAGACCATTTGTCCTGATAAAATAAGTAAAACGAAATTAATATCTTTTCCTTCTATACCTCTATCAACAATCCTTTGTGTGAGAAAGGGAAATATCAACTGTATAATTGCCCCAATTATGACACCTGCCAATATGTAGATGAGTGTTTTTTTGTATGTGAATATTATAGGTAAGAAAGACTTTTTTTCGGTTTTTTCTTTTGTAAAACTTATATTCTGTTCTAATGGAGTTAGGAGAATAACAACTCCTAGTTCTTTCCCTTCAGATAAATTATTAACCCAGTGTTGTTTAAAATCATCTAAGGAAAAAGATTTACACCCATTTGCGGGATCTGCAATATAAAAATAGAATTTGTCTTTATGTTTCTTTATTTTGTATAACACTACAAAATGATTTTGGTTCCAATACAATATACAAGGTAATTGTACATCTTGCAGTTGTTCAATGTAAATTTTGCCACACTCAACATCAAAATTCGATTTCTTTGCTATCTCAACAACGGAAGCTAATGATATTCCATCTTTCGAAATATAATATAAATAATCATTTTCATCGAAACAAACCTTAATCTTGTGATATTTACATATCATTTTCAAACATGCAAGTGCACAATCCACACTATTATATTGCCTGATAAAAGGAAAGCTGTTGAACATTATTTTCAATATTTTTTAGATTCGTCCTGATATAATTCCTTTTTCTTGATTTTTTTTCCTTTATTAAAAGTAAATGTTAAACATAACATAATTTTTTGTGAGTGTACAGTATCTTTCATTTTTATGGATCCTGCTTGGTTATAGACTTTTGTTTCTCCTTTCAGATTCTCAAAAGGTTGGATTAAAACCATATATAAATCAAGATAATCATTAACGCTGTAGTTTATCATTCCGATACTTGAATTATATGGCTTGTTATAGCCATTATATATCAGCTCTTTACTATTATATGAATATTGTAAAATAGCGGTAATTTTAGAAGAAATAGACCAAACGCTCTGTATCTGAGCCATATACGAAAAATCACTTTTCTTATAATAACAATTTGAAGAAATGTTACGATAATATAAGTCTCCATAAAAATTTATATTCCACCATTTCGTTAATGGACATGATAATGTGACATCTATACCATAATTATTACTATTATTAATATTAGTAAATTCTAGAATTGCATTATCACCCTCTGTGGATAATTTGTTAACTATAGGGTTGCTTGTCCTTTTTAAATAAGCAGAAGTACCCAAGTAGAGGTCTCCCTTTGAATAGCTATACTCTAAAGATAATGTACCTCTTTTTTCAGGTCTAATATAAGGGTTTCCTTTAGTGTATATGTTGGAACTTTCTTTTTTTATGAAAGACAACATCTGCCATATACTAGGATCTTTGAGATATGATGAATATCCCAAGGCAAAATTGTTATTTTTCCATGAAAATGAAGCCTTGAATTTTGGAAATACATCCGTATCTTTTATTTTTGTTCCATTCACAAATGAACGTTGATAACTTTGAAAACTTAAACCGACATCAACTATCCAATGCTCTCCAAAACTTTTCATATACTCACTGTATGCAAAAATATTATTACAATTATATTTTTCAATTTGATCGGAATATCTATTATTGAAAAGTCCATTGTTTTTTTGGTGGTAAAATTTAATTCCGCTGTAGAGAACGGCTGTTTCTTCAAATTTTCTATTGTAATCTATTTTAATTCCATATAATTCTTGATCTTCATTTTGTTTAACTTTATTATCATCGGCAAAATATGTATCATTATCTTTAATGTCCTTTTTATTGAATGATATTTCAGTAATAAGATGATTATTGTCATCTTTATAGTCTGTATATACTTTATAATTTTGGGTACTGATTTTCTCATCTTTTAGTGAATACATATCTTGTGTGGTATGATTATATTTCTCTGATAATTTTTCTCTGTAAAGAGAAAGATAACCATCAAATCCTACTTGAAATTTTTTCTGCGGCTGAAATGAATATCCATAAAAAAACTCATTATCACATTCCTTGCGTGGTGAGATTATATAATTATCATCTACTAATAGAATTTCTGAATTATCGAACATTTTGCTTTCAGTATTTTGTGAAAGCCTCCTATAATATTGTTTATAAAATAGATAAATAGAGGATTTTTCTGTTTCGAATCCTACATTTATTTTTGTATCATTCATAGAGCCATCAACTGCGGTCTTATTATCAAGCATTAGATTATAACCTTGATCCTTCTTGGTAATAATATTCATAACTGCAGTATAATTCCTATTTGCATATTGGCTTGGAATATTATACATAATTTCTACATTCTTTACACTCTCAGGTCTAATCTGATCAACGAGACTATTATCTGTAAGTTCAATTCCATTCTTTAATATTAAAATATTACTACTGCCTTTTATATGGATTGTACTATTACAGTCGACAAAAACAGTTGGAATATTTTCCAATAATTTAGAGGTAAGTCTAGCTTTATCTCTCATTTGATCTGTAAAAGTATAATTGAAATTAATCCTGTTTTTGACTTTTGTTCTGATACCTGTAATCGTTATATCTGGTAATGATATATTATTGGATATCAATTGTATGTCAATAATATTTTCAGAGCCCAATATATGAGCTTTTATCATTTTCTTTTCGTGACCAATGTGCGTGGCTTGAATGATGTAGCTACTACTATCATTGATCTTTTTAGAATTCAGTTCATAAACTCCTAAAGAATCAGTAACTGCACCTGCAAGAAATGTTGAATCCTCCGTCATTAACACAATATTTGCAAACTCAATTGGAGTGTTTGTTATTGAATCTTTGACTATTCCATATATTTTTCCTATTCCTTGAGAAAAACATACATTAACATTTGCTAAAATGCCAAATAATAAAATTACAATTTTCTTCATTTTAAAAATTGAATAAATGGTGACTAATGTTAGCTGTCTGATGTTTTTTCTGAATATTCTTTATGATTCTTAAAAGATCAAACTGAAGGCATTCGTTTATTATGGCACATTTTTCACATTTAAAGTTCTGAGGCCACTTATAATATCGCATGATATTTTCGGGATTTTTTACGTCTTCAATGATTTCAAATGTTTCATCCTTATAGAGAATTTTAAGAATATGTTCAATATTTTCATCATTATAATTTTCCAGTTTTAATTTAATATAATCTTTTATGCCATAATAATATTTGTAAGAAGCAAAATCTTTATCTTTAAGAAATTCAGATATATATGAATAAGCCTCTTTAATAAACCCCGCTTTATAATTTAACATAAATAATAGCATTTCAAACTTTAAATCCAATAAGTCTTGATTGGAATGGAATACAAACATTTCATTAAAGTTGAAATTAAACATTTTCAAAAAGACATAATCTTTGTTGACTAATTTGCACATTTTTTGAAGTTGTTCTTTGGAAATATTTTCAATGTCTCTAAGCGAATGTAGATTATAAAGGCTATCATTTAATATTTCATAATGACTTCTTTGCGTTGGAAACTGACTCATTCCTGGAACTACTATATAGTATGAGTTGAATCCCATAAAAGATATATCCCTAATAAAAATCTTATAACCAAGTTTAAATATTAGATTTTTAATGAATTTTATGTCATCTTCATCAGTCATGTCCAAACTTTTATTCAGACCTCTGTATTCGTATGAAGGAGTTTCTTCGAATAAAGAAACAGTCCAATCACCACTACCATCTAAAAAGAGTTTATTACCGTTTATAAAAACAAATGTATCGTCATATTTGGGATTATCTGCATATTTTTCAAAAGTTATATCATACCATGGAAGACCTGTTGCTGATTGATAAAGTTCTGTCAAGCATCTTTCAAGTGCAATACCAGGATTAAGTGCTGATCCTAAATTAAAGTTATATTTTCCTTTTTCTTCATCAATAACAAGGACACCAAGGACTGGAATACCAACACCTAATGAACAATCTTTGATTATAATGGTGTATTTATTCTCATCTTGTAATTTTTGGATAATATCATATACTGGATAATCAATGAATTCTGTTATGGGGATAGTTGGAGGAGTGATGTTATTATTGTAAATTTGTGTTCCTGCGTAACGTTCAAATATCTCACAGAATCCTTGTATTAATGCTTCCTCTTTTGTATTTCCACTTGCCATTCCATTAGAGCCGCACGAAATTAGTATTAGTTCTAATGGTAACAATATTTCTCCTTTTTTTTCAGCAGAATAAAAAGGAACACATTTAAACTCCTTGAATTGTAAGTAGTCTTTAAAAAAATGAATTGCTTCAGATTTTGTTGATATAAAAGGGAATAGGGATTGTAGGAAATTAAAATGTTTTTCTATTTCAACTTCGACTGGTACAGCTATTTCTTGGGGATCATATATAAAATCGAGAACAAGGTTTTCCTTTATTAAAAAATTCTTGTAATAGCAATCTTTCATCTTAGCAAGATTATTTTTTTCCGCATTCTTGAAACCTCTAAATAGCATATTATTTTGAAGTCTTTCCATAAACTCAGCATAACCACTTGCTAATGCGTATTCATAGGTTGTACCTTTTCCATTTGTTCCTATATTGAGAGTTGAAAAGTTACCAGACATAATAACACGTGAAGCAAAAAGACAATTATTGTTACTATATGATGCTTCTTGTAGAAAAATACCGACTTCTTCTAAACTTTTTCTTATTTTGTTTATTGTCGTTGTTGGATGACATGCTTTGTATGGTTTCATTTTATATAGATTTTTAGTTTTATGGATTTTCAAAGGTTGTTTAATGAAAACATTATAGAAAAAACACAAAGGGAAAGGATAGAAAAACCATAATCCTCTCCCTTTGTTAAACACGTTGTTGCAAGTTTAGAACATCATCTTAGAAGCGTTCTTTTTTTTGCCATAAACTGTAACGGTTTTAAGTTTTTCTTGTGAACTTGAACCGCCAATGATTTTTTGCATCTCATTTTGTGGGATGCTCTGCATTTTAACTTTTAAAGAAGTTGGTTTCATCTTTTAAGTTTTTTAGGTTAATAATTAATCCCTTAGTTAAGCGTCAGGGGGATGCTCCCATTTAATGCATGAGTACGTGTTCTGCCACAAATATAATAAAAAAAAATTTATAGCAAAAATATTTCTCACAAAAAAGTGATTGATGAAAAAATGAGATAAATTTATTAATCTAAATTTTTAATATACAATAAATTCTTGCCTCAGATTTAAGGTAATATTACCTATGGTAACCTCCACTAAACTTCACTCCTCTTTCGCAGAATTCTTCCATTTTTTTATTCACTTCTGTCAGGTTGTCATCCAGCGCCTTATCATGGTTATATTCGAAGCTGTGCTGTACCGCTAGTCCTGCATTGGTTGCAGAACAAGCGTCCAATGTGTCTTTTTCCCTGTTATAGCTGATATACAGCACTTCGCCATCGGGCATTTCAAAAGCCGGAATATTCTTTTGTGATATTTCCGCAAATTGTTCTGCTACCATATTTTTTGCCACCTCTTTCACGTCATTGCTGGCTCTGCCTATACCGTACCTGCGGATATGGTCTCGAACTTCCTGTTCTGTGTATTTCAGCATCACGTCATAGGTTCCGCCAACACTCCCGTTATACACCACGGCGAAACTTTGGTCCTCAATCAGCAAGTTATCACCGCGATTCTGTAATGGTGAGGCATATGTGTACTGTTCATCCATGCCGTTACCGTCATAATACTCTTTGGCGAGAGCAAGCAGACCATTATAGTCGCCCTTGTCCTTCAGCTCTTCCAATTGCTTGGTATCATCGGACATTTGCAGATAGGCTACAGATGCGTAATACATCTTTTCCTTCGGTGCTTCAGTTTGTTGCTCCTTTTCGGCTTTTTCAATTTCTATATCCCTGGCTATCTGGTCTATCTTCTGCGTAATCATGGATGATGCTTTCTTCACATCCATAAGCACGGTCTTAATGTACTGGGGGGACTCCTTCAGGTTATCCAGCCACGATTTCAGGTACGGACAGCTGTCTTCCTTGATATGCTTTGCCATACCGTATCGTTGGGCAGTCAGAGCTCCGCATAATTCAGCTACAAGTTCTTCGTCGCTGTACTCCTTTGATCCGAATGCGGCCGGTTTGAATCGGTTTAATACACCTTCAGCGCCCGTCGAGTGTCCCATTTCATGGAACAGAGTTCCATAAAATGATTCCCCGCTCTTGAACTGAACTTTCTCCGGTATGGTGATTTCATTCTTGCTTATTGAATAAAAGGCATCATCCTGATGTTTCACGTTGATGGGGCAGATCCACAGATTGTCGCGTATCATCCTGTCTGCCGGTTCAAACCTGAACATTTCGCCTTCATGAACAAATGGGCGACCGTTTTCCTTTTCCAGTTTTTCCCATAGTTCCGGACGTGCTTCTTTCAGATTCGTCTGGGCGACGTTGAACACACGAAAAACCTGCATTTTGGGGTACACATTATACTGTTCCTTCTCATCGTTCGACAGATTCTTGTAATCATCATACTTGATCTTCTCCTTAGTTTCCTTGTGGATACAGGTGAAGGTAGTCAGCATGACGGGAAACGATTTCTCTCCTTTCAGTACCGAAACCCTCGGCAGTTCCTCGCCGTCCTTGCCCGGCTTGTTCAGTCTCTGTACGCAATCGAAGGTGCAGAACCTCGGAATAGTATATCCTTCCTTTTCGCAGTGCAGCATGAGCATCAGCGCATTCATACCATTGTATTCGCGGCCGGAAAGATTACGGGGCCACTGGAGTGCCCCCTCGGTGAACCAGGGCTTCTTCCAGTCCTTACCGATGGTCTCCAGCTTTTCAATCATCATTTCAGCGAACAGGTCAAGAGCCTTGTCTTCGCTGTTGGGGCCGTCTGTATTGCGTTTCCTGTAACTTGCCATATCATCGTCAGTTATTGTTTGGTGTTGGTACATACTGGTTTACCTCCTGACAACGGCATGTAATATCAACCTTGCCGTTATACCAGGACAAATCAATTTCACCTTTTGCCTCTATCTTGGTAGAAGGCTGTAACCATGCTTCTCGTTGCTTGTCAAAGCAAAAGAATCTTACCCACAAGTATTCGAAATTCTCATTTACCTTTTCTGCGCTGAAAGCTGAAAAGCTGAAGAACGGTTTGCCGTTTTTGTCAGTTCGTTCATCAACTGTTTTTCCCACTTTGCCGCGGAATGTGAGTTCACCCTGCAGGCTGTCTGTGTCGCCTGCTCCGGCTGGTACTATACTTTCTGCCGACAGGTTGAAGTACGTTTTGTCACCCCTGTGCTTCGGTACCAGTATGCCTGTTACCTTTACACGCATACCGTTTCGCAGACGCGCTGCTTCTTCCTGTGTTCCGTCCATGCTGACGCTGATTTCCACTGCTCCGCCCTGGCCGTCCTTTCCCTGAATGGTGGTCTGTACGGTCATACTGACAAACTGTTTCCCTTCTTTCCCGTTTCTGAGGATGGCATCACGGCTGATTAAGCCGCATACCGTTACATTGCATTTGATCATAAAGTGTCTTGTTTATTAGTGTTACATGTCCACAGACCATGTATGTGCTGAATGCTGAATATTGATGTTGAATGCTGAAAATGGTGCTGCCTAATCGGGGGCACGTATTTTTATATAGACTATCCATACGGCGATGGCCACCTGTACGGCTACGATGACAGCCGTACCGATCCAGCCGACCAGCCTTTGGCATACCATAATATGCATTGCCAGTGCGGATAGTCCGAGTAAACATCTGCTTATTGTTATCACCACGCGTTTTGTCATGTCTGTTATGTGTTTGTCATATCTATCTTTTCATGGTTTCCGCCTGTGTCTGCTGTTGCGACATGCCTTGCTCGAAATTCCGGGAGGCGGCTTCCGAAAGGATCACGGTATTCAGCAGTCCGGTCACCCGCATCCTTTTGCTTTCTTCTGAAAGCTCGTTGCTGTTTAATACTACAGACAGTCGGCTCAACTCGGCTGATGTCAGTTCTCGGGATATTTTCAGTTCCCCGTTATCCGCTTTCAGGATGGTCTTGCCGTTTTCTTCTATGCTCAGTTCGCAAGTTTTCATGCCCGGCATTAGGGATGTCAGGTCAATCCTGCGCCTATCCATAGCAGCAGAAATTGCGGCATTCTGTTCTTCTTCACTCTTCGCATCTATCTGTGCAGCCAAAAGCATCAGAGATGTGAAAGCGGTCATAGCCATCTCTACGATGGGATCATTGCAACCCGATATACCGACACCGCTATCTTCCGAGGACAGCAGTTTTTTCATCCAGGCATCAGGTGCCATGGTCTTGTCAGTGTTAATGTTCTCGTTATCCCTGTACTTGGCCAAGAGGTCACTTCCGTTGTACATCACCTGCTGTTTGATATTTCCTTTCTGGGCAATCTCTGCCAGATAGGCTGCCGGATCCACCTCGCGTTTCGTCCCGTCGCTGTATATGTTTGTCACTCCGAAATGCAGATGCTCGCCGGTTGTTCTGCTTCCCGTATTGCCGGAAGTACCGAGTCGTTGTCCTGCATTTACGCTGTCACCGGCTTTTACGGTAATGTCGCTCAGGTGCATGTAGGTACATTGTACCTTGTTACCGTCCGGTCTGCTGTATTCTACTGTTACCGTCTTTCCCCCGGCGGAGTTCACATTATTGTTCACCGACACTACTTTTCCGCCATTTTCCGTTGCCAGTACTGCATCACCTTTGCATCGTATATCAAGTCCTTTGTGCATCTGCTGCTTCTCCTTGTTCATCGGATCCTGGCGCATACCGAAGGCCGATGTTACAAAGAGAAACTCCTCGCGTTCCACCGGAAACGAATATTCTTCTGCCATTCCTGCTTTTTCCTCGCTGCGCAAAGGATTCTGTTCTATCCCGAATGTTTTTCCCTGTGCGGCCATTTCCTGCATGACCTGACGGTCGTATTTGTCAAGACCATTCTGTTCAATGATTTTCTGTAGTATAGCTGCATAGTTTCCTCCGGTTGCATATCCGGCTTTTGCTATGCCTTCTGTCCATCCTTTATAATCATCCGGGTTGAGTTTGAAACACTCGGCATAGCGGCTGTTCTCTTTCAAGAACCTGGAATGATGTTCGAATGATTCGCCTACATTGTCATAGCTGCAGAATTTTTCATTAGGTTTGTCGTCCGTGTATAGACCGTAACGGCCACCCTGTGCAATCCAGTCAGGCGTAGCCTTGATCCCGAAGTGGTTGTTCTCGTTCAGTGCCAGTCGGCTCTGTCCGTTACTGCTCTCCAGAATACCCTGGGCAAGTGTTACGGATGCAGGAATGCCGTAGCGGCGCATCTGCTCCATGGCATACTCTGCATACTTGTCTGCATATTCTCTGTTTTTACCAGCCATATTATTATCTCCTTAATGTTGTACGTTGTTCCACTGATTCTTCGTTTCCGTCTTTTCCGGATGCTTGGCCTGTTTCTCTGGCTGTCCCTTCGGATTGCCTCCCGTCGGACATGCTTCCAGACTGTTGCAAGGACTTGCTTCTTGCTTTCTCCATTTCCGGTGCGTCACAAATGACTACACGTTCTCCGGCCCTGATCAGCTTGGGCAGGTAGTCGTCCAGTTTGTGATAAGGAAACTCTGCCGATTGTGCAAATCCCCGTTCACCTCCTTCAGAAAGCTTTTGTATGGTAACTCCCAGTATGCTGGCTCCCTTTTCGGCATCATCATTGTACATACGGTAAAAGTCACCTTTCCGTACCAATTGCAGGGCATCAGGATGTTTTGCCTTTATCCTGTCCCAGGATTCCCGCTGTGCAGACGTTTCATTCTGTATCGTCTTTTCAGCACTGTCTTTTGTGGTCTCGGCAGTCTGCTGTCTTTCTGCATCCTTTTCCTGTTTCTCTCCGGCATGTTCGTCCTGTGTCTGTCCCTGTTGCAGTATGTCTGCAAACAGCGTTGCGGCAAGATTGCGTTTATACTCGTTCTTGTCCTCTGCCAGCCACATGCGTTGCCACTGCTGCGGAGTCAGGCTTCTCGGCTGCATACGGTTACCGTCTATGGTAGCCGCACACTGGATACCGTCTTTCTTCGTCTTGAATACGCAGACTCTCTGTATGCGGTTCAGGTCTATATCCCTGGTCTCTGTGCTGAACAGATCAACCTTCAGGTCTGGTTTAATCTCAGCCAGCGCATAATACTTGTGTGCCAGTTCCATGCGTACCTTGTCAATGTCATCCATTGCCTGTTTCAGCGTGGTGAAGAAACGGTTTACGTCCTCCTTGTCCGGATAAACGCTGTATCCCGGTTCGTTCTCCGGTTTCAGATACAGGGCCCAGCGGTTCTTGTCGTCCTGCACCATCTGTATCTTGTCAAAGCATTTTTCATTGGCTTGTTTTACGGCTGGAGTAACGTCCAGCGTAGAGAGTACTTCCATTGTCCAGTTTTTCAGACGGGCCAGCGATACCTGTTTTTCTGCGAAATACGCATCATCGGGTCGGTAGCCCAAGGCACCATCCGGATTGAAGAAACGCACGTTTTCTATACCTTCCAGTCGCAAGGCACGTTCGATACGAGCCTTGTTCATGCCCGGCACCTCATTATCCACTTCCGTAGAAGCTCCTGCGGGCAGTACCACGTCGGCCTTCTTGCCCTGACGGTCTATGACAAGCACGATGTTCTTGTCTTCCTTGCTTGGGTATCTGCTGATTTCATCTGCTACAAAGTAGTGCTTCGGGAGCTGGTCGCGCAGGTCGGTTGTCTTTTGTCTGTTGCGCAAGGTGGCATATTCTATTTTTTCGCCTTTTTCCGCTTTGTGAATCACCTCAAGGGCATTGTTCACGTCACTTTCCAATGCGTCAATCAGGATAGGATTCTCCTTGAGTTCCCTGTTCCAGTAGTCCACCATCTTCCTGCTTTCTTCCGTCAGGCGTGCAGGCAGGCCAAGTTCAAGCATCTTGATTCCGGATGCTATCTCTACCACCAGCCTTTCCTGTTTCAATGCATCTTCCGAAGGTGGCATACCGTTTTTCATCACCATACCTTCGCGTGCAAGCCTCTGCTGATGTCCGGTGGCACTCACTATCTGTCTCAAAGCTTCCTGTACATAGTCATGGTAATGCTTGAACTCTCGCTGGCGGGGCATATACACCGCATCACGGTCTGTTTCATAGTGAGGCATACCGCTTCCGTCCGAACGTACAGGAACAAGATTGTCCCGCATTTTCAGCAGGAAGTCGTTGAATCGGATGTGCAGTTTGCGTTCATCGGATTCCGAATATCCATTCTCTGTAATCCCGCCGTCTGTTTTCAGTGCTATGTCATATCCTCTTTCGTCCACATAAGGGAATGTCGTCTGATCGATGTTGAACAGTGTTCGAATCTCCCTGTTGTGAATGCCTTTGTACTGTTCCTTCATTTCCGGCTCCAACAGGAGATAATCCCGTCGGGTGATGATGTCCTCCGGATTGTTGCGGTTCACGTAGCGGTTCCAGTTGTAGTAGAGAAACGGCACACCCTGCTCATGTTCCCTTACCGATGTACCCCGTGCCTTGGCATCGGTGTACAGGGTAAACAGATTTGTCTTGCATCCTTTGCTGTCCGAATGCAGAGCCATAAACAAGGCGTTGAACGGACTGGCCGAAACTCCTTGCGGATAGAGTCTCGGATAGTGCTTGCCGGCAGCATTGAGCCAGTGGCCGTCGGCTTCCGAAGCGCCTCTCAATGCCGATGAAAGCAGTTCTATTTGCTTTTGTGCGGCATTCTTCTCTATTTGCGACTTTTCTTTCATATTTGAATGTGTTTGTGTTGTTTATTTTTTTATAGTTCTTACTGGATACCTCTGCTTCTGGCCGCAGTTTCATGTTGTCCGCTGTCGTAGTTTTCCGCAGCCATCTGACGTAGGCTGTCGCTTTGGGCAAGTATGGCATTGGCCAGTGTGTTCAGGGGCACCGCGCCGCTACGGTAGGCATCCGCTACTGTCGGACTGATCTGTATGGTACAGGGAACACGGTCTATCGTAGCAATCAGCGTGCAGCCCTGCAATACCGGATTTACGATACGTGGATTCAATGGTTCGTCCGCATAGCGTTTGTATTGTACGTTTCCGCTTTCTCTACGTGGATATCCGTCAACTTCGCTCTGTTGGTTTGACAGTGCTTCCTTGCCGGCCTTGTTCAGCAGATTTGCACCGCCAAGTCCCATGAGCAGCATCTTCAGCAGCGGGTTCCGGACAAACAGTCCTGCTACGATACTGGCTATCGGCAAAAGGTTGTCCTTCAGTCCGAGGGATTTCGTCTTGCCTGTAAAGAGCCCCAGCAGCATATCCGGCAGCATGGCTATGATATAACCCAGGTTACCGGCCACTTTTCCCATTCCGTCAAGACCGAATGAGCGCAAAAGCCCGTCCCAGCCGTTTGTATTGGTATGTTCAGCTTGTTCTTCCGTTTCTTCCCGCGTACCTACGGCAGCTTCGTCGTCTTTCACATTTTGTCCGTTGTATCCGCTTGTCGGTGTTTCCGTATTTTTCATTGTCTGTTCCCTTACTTCGCTTTCCGTGTTGTCCTTCAGCATTTCCTGTTCTTTCAGATAGGCATCCTCATATCCGGGAGCTACTACCAGCGGAACATCTTTGTACTGCTCTTTGCGTTCTTTTCCCGGCATACTGTAGTTCTTCATCCATGCCGGCTTTTCATTTTCTTTCTTGCTCCAATCCATAAAACTGAAATTGATGACAGGTATTTTGTTTCTCAGCTGTCCGTTGACTTGGGCAATAAGTTTATTGTCCTTGGCTGGAATCATGGTCGCTTCTTTGCGGAACATATCAAATACATTGTTCTCCTTTCCGAACACACCTTTGCTGATACATTCCTCTACAGATTGTTCCCGGGGAGTTTCAGGCACAAGACTGTCAGCTGCAGCGGTCAGTACCACATCCACACCCACGAATCTGGCAAGCGAAGCCCACGATCCGGCACCTCCCAGCATAATGGCATCTGCTGAAGCGCCCAGTACATTTCCGGCACCTTTTTCCAGCGTACTGGGATGATAGGCTGCCTCGCTGCGTGATTCAATCTCTTCTGCCAGTGGCGAACGTCCCAGTGTCTGTGCCAGTCCCAGCAGACTCGATTGTCCGGCCTTTCGGATAATGTACTCGGCCGATGACTTGGGTATCCGGTCATTCACCAGTTTGTCCACCATCAGCCGGTCCAAGCGGTAATCCAGATAGGCATACGCCAGGTCGCATCCCAGTTTTTCCGAAAGGGCATCATAACGTTCACGTCCTATTTCAGCCACTACGGTTTCGCGCCACTGCCCGGCCATACAGGCCAGGTCACGCTGGATATCATCCGAGGCCAGGATGCGTTCCTTACACATTCCTATATACTCTTCCGTAGTCTTTGAGTTCCATTCGCCCGTCAGTTTGAGTGTCTGGTACGGGTCTCCTAAAGGTTGTCCCGCAGTCGCCATCATACTGAGAATACCGCTGGCAGAGGTAGAGTATTCTTTCATTTCCTCCACCTGCTTACTGTTGAGAAAAGCCTGTGTTTCATTCATTACCGGTACCAGGTAACAGCGGAAATAACTGCCCGTGAGAGCCTCCATTTCCGCAAACCGTCTGCTATTGATTCCGTCCATATCTTGTCATTGTTTCGCTATACCATGTTTATCTGTTTGAGCAGTTGCTCCTTGGTCTGCTCGATGGCATGGTGATATACTTCCATCTGTCTTGGAAAATATTCTTCCAGCCATTTGTCCTTCTCTATGTTGTCCTGCAGGAAACGAACTGCCTGTTCACGTTCGATTTCCACCGAAGCTTCTCCTTCATCATGGTTGTTGAACCATGCCTTTGTCCACCAGCGTATGCCGAACCTGTCAGGATATACAGAAACTATTCTCGGG
>ULLC01032751.1_pt1 | contig 23714 bp, 18 predicted proteins | sample 1951301 | NCBI WGS metagenome assembly ULLC01 (sample SAMEA4835515, study PRJEB28245) | human gut metagenome | biome: gut microbiome; material: fecal sample | place: Denmark | collected 2008 | reverse complement strand
TCCGCTTGCCGGTGCGGCTTCCGAGGCGGGAGTTGCCTCCGCGGAGAATATGCCTGCCGACGCGGTGCCCGTGGCGGAGATCCGGGGCGTGGTCGAGCACGGGCGGCGCCTGGGACGCGAGCTGGGCTTTCCGACGGCCAACCTGGCCGTCGACGAGGCGCTTGCGGCCGAGGACGGGGTCTACGCCTCGCTGGTCGAGGTCGGCGGCGTGCGCTACCGCGCCATGTCGAACCTGGGCCGCAACCCGTCGGTCGGCGGGCAGCCGCGCCACCTCGAAACCCACCTCTTCGGCTTCGAGGGGTCGCTGTACGGACGCGAGGTGCGTGTCGTCCTGCTGCGCAAGGTGCGTGACGAGCGCCGCTTCGATACGGTCGAGGAGCTGCGTGCGCAGATCGCGCGCGACAAGGAGCAGATCCTGAATCTGAAAATGAATCTCAAATAATAGAAGTAAAGCTATGTTTCTGGATTTGACACTGCCCTACAAGGTCGCCGACATGTCGCTGGCCGAGTGGGGACGCAAGGAGATTGAAATTTCCGAGCACGAGATGCCCGGACTGATGGCCGTGCGCCGCAAGTACGGCCCGAAAAAGCCCCTCAAGGGGGTGCGCGTGATGGGCTCGCTGCACATGACCATCCAGACGGCCGTCCTCATCGAGACGCTCGTCGAGCTGGGTGCCGACGTGCGCTGGTGCTCGTGCAACATCTTTTCGACGCAGGACCACGCCGCCGCGGCCATCGCCGCCACCGGAGTGCCGGTCTTCGCGTGGAAGGGCGAGACGCTGCCCGAATACTGGTGGTGCACGGCCATGGCGATGTCGTTCCCGGGCGGCAAGGGCCCGCAGCTGATCGTCGACGACGGCGGCGATGCCACGCTGCTGATCCACAAGGGCTACAAGGCCGAGAACGACGCCTCGACGCTCGACTGCGAACCCTCGTCCTACGAGGAGGAGGTGATCCTCTCGACGCTCCGACAGATACTGGCCGAGGACGGTGACAAGTGGCACCGCACGGTGGCCGAGTGGCGCGGCGTGAGCGAGGAGACCACGACGGGCGTACACCGCCTCTACCAGATGCAGGCGGCGGGCGAGTTGCTCGTCCCGGCGATCAACGTCAACGATTCGTGCACGAAGTCGAAGTTCGACAACCTCTACGGCTGCCGCGAATCGCTGGCCGACGGCATCAAGCGGGCCACGGATGTGATGATCGCCGGCAAGGTGGTCGTCGTCTGCGGCTACGGCGACGTCGGCAAGGGGTGCGCACGCTCGATGCGCTCCTACGGCGCGCGGGTCATCGTCACGGAGATCGACCCGATCTGCGCCCTGCAGGCCGCCATGGAGGGCTTCGAGGTCAAGACTGTCGAGAGCGCGCTTGCCGAGGGCAACATCTACGTCACCTGCACGGGCAACTGCGACATCATCACGCTCGAGCACATGCAGCGGATGCGCGACCAGGCCATTGTCTGCAACATCGGCCACTTCGACAACGAAATCCAGATGGCGCGGCTCGAGAAGTCCGACGCCGTGAAGACGAATATCAAGCCGCAGGTCGACAAGTACACCTTCCCCGACGGCCATTCGATCTTCGTGCTGGCCGAGGGTCGTCTGGTGAACCTCGGCTGCGCCACGGGCCACCCGTCGTTCGTCATGTCGAACTCCTTCACGAACCAGTGCCTGGCGCAGCTCGAGCTGTGGCAGGAGTCACTCGAAGTGGGCGTCTACCGCCTGCCGAAGCACCTCGACGAGGAGGTGGCGCGGCTGCATCTGGACAACCTCGGCGTCGAACTCACGCACCTGACGCAGAAGCAGGCCGACTACATCGGCGTGCCGGTCGACGGACCCTACAAGGCCGAACACTACCGTTATTGATTACTTGGTGAACCAATCGGGGCCGACGCTGACACCGGTGTCATTGCTTTTCTTATCGCCGTTACAGTATGCTGTAGCGGTGATTTTTTTGTCTGTCATGGCGCTGTTTTTGATGTGGATGTATTTATTTATTTGTCTTTTTTGTATATATTTGTATTCACATATTTTCCAGAAAACTCTTCCGGCGTGCCTGTATCATGCGAAGGCGGCGTCCGGAAGAAAATCGTATTCAACGTGGCGCATTTATGAAATGGACCCGGAAATACGAGGCTTTGCGCCTGATCCTTGCCGTGCTCGTCTGTGCGGCAATCCCCGCTGTGAGCATGGCCGAATCCGACGGCAATCCGGTCGAAAAATTCCCCCCCCCTTGTGCAGACTCGCTGCAATGTGATGACAATCAGGTGATAGCGGAGACATTCGCCCTCTATTACTGGCGCGACCGCATCGACCTGGACGAAACCTACCTCGACAACGGCTGGCAGATGGCCCGCATCCGCGACTACCTGGCCCGCTCGCCGCGCATCGACAGCATCACGATCTTCGCCTACGCCTCGCCCGAAGGCGCCTATCGCCGCAACGTGTGGCTCTCGGAGCAGCGGGCCAAAGCGGCGAAGGAATACCTGCTGGCGCATCGTCCCGACAGCTCGGCGCTCGATCCCGAGGATATTCTGCTGCGCCCGATGCATGAGAACTGGGCAGGTCTCGAAGCCGAGCTGCAGGCCAACTACCACCGCCACGACCGCGAAAAGGTCCTTTCCATCCTGCGGGCTTCGGTGGGCAACGACACGAAAAAGTGGCGTCTTGAGCAGCTCGACGGCGGCTATACCTATAAATATATTATCCGGCGGCACATGCCGCGTCTGCGTCTGGCTACGTGGATCTGCGTCTGGCGGGCTCCCGAACCGGACCTGATCGCTCCGCAGCCCCGCTTCACGACCCCGTTCCGGGGCGAGACGCTGACGGCCCTCCCGCTGCCCGAGCCGGGCAAGCGCACGATCCTCGCGCTGAAGACCAACCTGCTTTACGATGCCGCCGCGGCGATCAACTTTGCCGTCGAGGTCCCCTTCAACGAGCGTTTCTCGCTCCTCTACGAGCACCACTGCCCGTGGTGGCTGAGCGACAACAACAAATACTGCCTGCAGCTGCTCTCCTTCGGCGGGGAGTTCCGCTGGTGGTTCGCCCCGAAGACGCGTCCCGCAAGCGAGCGGCGCGTGCAGCGCGACGCCCTCATGGGCCAGTTCGTCGGCCTGTACGGCATGGGCGGCAAGTTCGACCTGCAGTTCGACCGCACGGGCTGCTACCAGGGCGAGTTTTTCAGCGTGGGCCTGACCTACGGTTACGCCATGCCCCTGAGCAAGCGGCTGAACATCGAATTTTCAGTCTCGGCAGGCTACGCGCGCATCCCGCACCGCCACTACAACCCCACGGACGACTACGAACTGCTGATCCGCGACCGGGCGAAGTCGGGCACGTGGCACTATTTCGGCCCCACGAAGGTCGAGGTGTCGCTCGTCCTGCCGCTGCTCGTCAACAAGAAGAAAGGAGGCCTGCGATGAAACGTCTTGTCGCCTTCCTGCCTGTACTGCTCTGCGTGCTCCTTGCGGGCTGCGAGCGCCGTCCGCTGGTCGAGCTTACCGACCTGCACTATGTCCGGGTCTATATCGACGAGGAGCTGAAGAACGTGACGACGGGATTCTACAACGAGAACCATGCGCGTCCGGAGTATGAGAGCCCTGACGTGCTGCGCGTGACACTCAGCGATCCGACGACCGACCGGGTCGTGGCCGAACGCTACCTGCGCGACCTGGGCCGCGACGAGCGTGGCAACTACTACGAGGGGTATGTCTCGGTGAAGCCCGGGCGCTACAATCTGCTGGCCTACAATTTCGGTACGACATCGTCCATCCTGCGCGGCGAGCATACCTATTCGGATGCTGAGGCCTATACGAATGAGATCGCCTCACACCTGCTCAACAACCTGCCCAGCCGCGGCGACCGCAGCGACGAACGCATCGTCTACGATCCAGACCACCTCATTGTGGCGCGCTGCGAAGGGGTAGAAGTTCCTCTGCGTACCTATATCGATACGTTGCGCACGGCATCGGGCGACTACTTCATGGGACAGAGTATCGTGAAGTCCTATTACCTTCAGATCCGGGTCAAGGGAATCCAGTGGGTGTCGTCTGCCGTCTCGCTGCTGACCGGGGTCTCCGGCTCGGCACGCCTGCATGACGGCGGCGTCAACGAGGACGATCCCGTGACGCTCTATATCGAGATGCGGCGCAGCGACGAACCCTCGCGCACGGACGACACGGCCGTAATCTATGCCACGTTCGGCATGTTCGGCCGGCTGCCCGATACGGACAACAAACTGGAGGTGTCGTTCGACTTTCTCACGCGGGACGGGCGGGCCTTGTCGCACGAGTTCGACATCACGTCGAAGTTCGATGAGCCCGATGCCGTCGAACATCAGTGGCTGCTGCTCGACGACGAGATCGAGATTCCCGAGCCGCCCGAAGAACCGGGCAGCGGGGGCGGTTTTGAGCCGGGCGTGGACGACTGGGAGGATGTCAATTCAGACATAATCATCTGACGAATGCTTTTCGTCGATAGAAAATACATATACAAAACAACAATTCAATTTATTCACCAAAAACCCATTTATCTCTTGCTATGAAAAAGTTTTTCCTTTTGGCAGCAATGGCGGGCGTAGCGCTCACCGGCTGCGTGAAGACCGAATCGGAGGTTGCTGTGAAGTCCGATTCAAACCGGATTGTCTTTGACAACCCCGTGGTATCGTCGGTGACGCGTGCGCTGATCGACGGTACGGAGTATCCTACGGATGTACCCTTCTCGGTGTATGCCCAGTACAAGAATGACGATACGGGCGAGGATCTGCTCTACATGAACAATGTGACGACGGAGTATGTTACGTCAACGCCCGGTACGAACCAGGAATCGTGGGTTCCCGAAGGCAACTATTATTGGCCCAAGCAGGGAACGCTCTCGTTTGCCGCCTACTCGCCGACGGCAGCTCAGGATGCTTTCACATCGGTAGCCTGGACGGATGCCGCCGGCTTCACCTTCACTGGGTTCAATGCTGTGACCAATAACGATGCAACCAAACTCTATGACCTGATGTACAGCGACTATGTAGCCGGTCAGACGCAGGCCAATGAGCAAGACTACACCACGTATTACGGTATTCAGCTGACCTTCCGTCACGCTTTGTCGGCGCTGGTATTCAATGCAAAGACCGAGGAGGATTACGGCACTGACGCTGTAATCAAAATCACGCAGATTGAAGTGCTGAACCCCGTTGGCAGCGGCGACCTCTCCGTTACGAATGGCAATGGCCCTCGAGCCACCTGGACGCCAGGGGCTGATGTTGCCTCTATGGCTGTGACCGGTGTTACCGGAGCAACTCAACTTACCAATACGGAAGTACCGCAGGGCAACGAGATGCTGATGGTTCCGCAGACGTTTGATGGAGATGTAAAGGTCAAGATTACCTATACGATGCAGATGGCAACGAGTGCAGCCCCTGTTACTCATACATATGAGGTAGCCTTGAAAACGCTTAATGAGAGTGATGGTGCGTCTTCGACTACTCACGACGGATGGGATGCTTCCAGACGTTATACCTACAACATCATCATCGGCCTGGATCGCATTTACTTCGCTCCGGAGGTAGAGGATTGGACCGATATTACGGTTACGGGCACGATCGAGTAATTCCGAGCCTGACTTTTCCGGGCGCGCGACGCCCGAGTTTAATCTGCGAAGGGGTGACACCCTTCGCAGGTACTAATTAAAAATGACCTTCGCATGAAACGGCTGATCTGGATTGTCCTTCCGCTCTTCGTGGCGGCGGGCTGTGTGAAGAGCACGGGAGAGACGGAGCGCCCCGTGGCGCTCGTCTTCGAACCGGCCCTCCACACGTCCGTGCGCTCCGATGCCGCGGCCTATCCCGACGTGCGCCCCTTCGGGGTGTACGCCTGGCAGTTGCCCGTGGACCGGTCGTGGCGGGAGGCGGCCGCGCAGGCCGTGCCCTACCTTGCGGATGAACGGGTCGGTTATGCGGACGGAGTGTGGAGTACGCAGACGGCGCTGCTGTGGCCCGGGGACGGGCAGCGGCTGACAGCCATCGGGTATGCTCCCTATGGCGCGGCGTCGGGTTGCGATGCCGCGTCGGGCGTTCGCTTCGACGGAATCGACGTGCGGACGGTGGGTGAGGAGCTCTGCTATACCGCCCCGCAGGCGGATCTCTCGCAGGCGGACAACGGCGGTGTGGTGACGCTGCCTTTCCGTTCGGCTTTCGCGCAGGTCGACTTCCGGGTCAAGAGCCTGGCGGGGGACGACGTGTCCCTGACGGTGCGCCGCATCGAGCTTGACGCCGCCAGCTGCGTGGGCAACTTCCATTCACTGCCCGAGCCCGAATGGACCCTTGAAGGGGAGGCGGTGCCGGTGCTCTTTTTTGAAGGCGAATGCCTGTTGCGCAATACGCCGCAGGTGGCGGGGAGTACGCTGCCGATGCTCCCGCAGCAGTTGCAGGCTCCCGTCAGCGTGACCTTTGAGGCGCCGGCTCCCTCGGGGGAGACCATCACGCAGACGATCCGGACCGAGCCGCTCGGCACGCGGCTCGAAGCCGGAAGACACTATACCTACACGCTTTCGGTAAGCGTCGATCGCGTGGATTTTCTTTTGCAGATCATTGAGGACCGTATCAAATGATATTCGGATGAACGCATTTGCACGACATACGCGCTGTCTGTTGCTGTTGCTGGCCGCTGCGGCGGGGTGCAGCAAGTCCCAGGCGCCCGATACGCCCCCCGGGCCCGAACCCGGGGTTCAGCCCATCGTCTGGAACGTCGACATGGAGCGCAGCGCCGCAGCCAGCCGTTCGCTCATCGGCTCCCAAACCGATATGGGCGATATTTCGATCAAACAGGCCTGCACGCCGGTCGGAAACGGCGGGGAAGGCGAGGCGATCGGTATTTGGGCCGACTACACCTACACCGATGCCGACGGTATGCAGAAGACCGTGAAAAACCTTTTCGAGGGAACGCGCCTGATCTATGCCGACAAGGTGAACGGAAATCCCTATGACGACTGGAATTACGCGGGCACGGATCTCTACTGGTTTGTTGGCGGAAAGTACAAGTTCCGCGGCTATTTCCCGCAGAAACTCGAAGATCAGGTACTCACGACCTCCGATGCCACGACCTTTGCCATGACCTACTCGACCTCGGACTATCAGGAGGACCTGCTCGTCGCCTACAACGAGGTCGACACGACCAATCCGTCGGTCGATCTCTCGCAGCCCGTGACGCTGAATTTCAAACATGCGCTGGCGGCCGTGCGCTTCCGCGTGGAGGCGAGCTACGACAATACCGATTACCTGACTTCGTGTTACCTCCAGAACGCCGATACGAAGGATTTCGCGTCGATCGGCATCCTGGTGTACGGCACCGAGACTGCCGCGGACGACTTTTTCTGGAGCATGAGTTACAATCCGCCCGCGACCGAACGGATCTATTACTGGAGCAACAGCGGTGTCGAATTTTCGACCGAGACGCAAACCTCGACCGTCCGGCCGGCCCTCGCCTATACGCAGGCCGGCACGACGTCCGGCGAGCAGTTCACGCGCAACGACGGCTGGCTGCTGATCCTGCCGCAGGCCTCGTCCGGGAATCTGCAATTCTGCTTCACCACGCGCAACGCCGAAGAGGGCGTCTATCGGGTCACCATCCCGAAGGGTACGGAGTATGACGACAACGGAGGCGTGATCTCGGAGGAGTATCGGCCCGGTAAGCGGTACACCTACACGATCCGGATCAACGAGGCGGATGTGGAGCTGACGATCACCGCGGCCGACTGGAACATGCGCGACTCCTCTTACGACATCGAATTGTGACACGATTAACCGGAAGAAATCATGCGTAGGATATTCATATTACTGATTGTTTCCCTGCTGCTGTCGCTTGGCGGCGGATGCAGTAAGGCTGATTCCGGGAACGGCGGCGGCCGGCCGGAGCCGGAGGTGCGTGAGCCTGCCTCTCTTGTGCTCACGGCGGACCTCTCGGCGCTTGTCGCTTCGACAGAGACCCGTGCTTCGAAGGCCGACGTGAATGAGATTGACCACATATCCCTGTTCCTGATTGATTATTCCGAGAACCGGCTTGTGGCCTACCGCAACATCTTCGATCCCAACAATGCGGCCTATCCGCAGGAGTCCAACGACGTGGATGAATCCAACGGATTTGTCAACGATGCCGGGCAGGTCGATTCGACGTTGGGCAAGAGCCGCGTCGTGCGCGTGACGTTCGATTACAACGCCCCCAAGCACGGCGATGTCGAGAAACTCGCGCGGGGCAATTACGTCCTGCTTGCCGTGGCCAACTATTCCGAATCGGATACCTTCGGCAACACGGGGGTTGCGGCACGGGTCCAGTCGCTGGTCGAGGATTTCGAGCCGAACTCCGGCATCGAAAACTTCAATCCGGGCCGTGCGGATTTTTACAATCTCCAGTTGCGCATTCCCGAGATCGAAGGAGCTCCCTTTCCGTATCTGCGTCCGAGCGATGTGCTGATTCCGCAGAGCTGCTCGGAGAACATCAATCTGGTGGCCGGCGTCAACAGAACGTCGGTCAAGCTGGAATATACGAGTGCCCGCATCCGGATCGGCGTGCGTAACTACAGCGACGTCGACCTGTCGATTTCGGACCTGACGTTCAGCGACAACTTTACGCAGTCGATCTGCTATCTCTTCTCGCGGCTCGATAGTGACGGGAATTATGCGCTCGCGACTGATTATCACGGCAAGGGCGCCCCGGTCGCTACGCACGAGAATGCGATCACGCCGTTTGTTCCGGGACAGCGCATCACGAAGGAGATGGGTGTGAAGACGATTTTCGACGGCCTGATCTACGAGAGCCGCGATCCGGACAACAACTATGTCTACACGTTGGACATAACTTCGGATGTCATCAATTCGTATTACTACGAAGCGAAGAACGAAGGGGCGCGCATACACAACCTTTCGGAGATAGACTCTCAAGGCCCCTTTTTCCTGATCCGGCGCCGCGGAGAGGACAACAATGAGGTGAATTCGTACCTTTATGTGGAGAACGACAAGGTATATGCCTCTCCCGACTACGGCTATACGCCGCAGCAGGTGCTGGACAACTGCAGGGAGGAACGCTATTACAACTATGTGTGGGAGCTCGTAAAGAGCGGTTCGGGCTACTATATCCGCAACGTGGAGACCGAAGACTACATAGAGAAAATCCGGACCAACAATACAAGCGAAGAATCGGCCCGGCTGCAGATGGTCGGGTGGGAGGAGTATCGGACTGCGGCCGATACCTTCACTGCGGAACTTGCCGATCGTAACAACGGATATTTCCTGTTCCAATCCAACAGCTTTCAGAGCAGCAGTGCCTATCTCAATGTCCGTGACAACAACGTCGTCGGATGGAATGGCTTTGGTGCGTGGTCGCAATTCGTGCTGTTCCCTGTTGAACAAATAAAAGACAACACCCTGCGGGAAGCTATCGTTCTCCGCACAATCGATTCGGAGACGGGCGTAGCGAGCGATGTCCATGAAATCAAGCGCAATGATTTCATTCGTGTGCAGGTCGGGGTGACCTATAATCCCTACCGGGGTAATTTCGACTTCGTCGTCGAAGACTGGACGCCCGGCGGCGGCGAGATAACCTTCAACTGATAACCGGCAAGCTATGAAACGACTGATATACTGCTTTAGTCTCTGCGGACTGCTCCTGTCGGGGTGCATCAAGGACCCCGATCTGAGGCAGGTGCAGCCCGGCGAGGGCGACGTGTGGGTAAACCTCGATTTCGGCCATACCGATTTCGACGAGGTGCAGATTACGACGCGCTCGACGCTCGGACAGGTGGCCGAGTCGCGTGTCTCGAATCTTTATGTGTTTTTTTTCGATCAGAACGGGAATCGTGTTGCCGGCCATTTCTTTGACAACAGCAACAAACGGGATTCGCATAGTAGCGTGATTTCGGCCAATGTGAACTGTTGGATGGTCGACAATCAGTTGAGCAGCACGGAGCCCAAAACTACCGGTACCATCCGGATGAAGGTCCCGCAACTTACCGGAGGTGAGATTTGTATCGTGGCCAATCTCGATACCGATATTTTCAGCATCTCGTCCGAAATGTTCGGTTTCATCCAGACCCGCGACGAACTGATGGAGATGGTCGGTACGTTGAACCACGATACGACGGACCGAACCGGCCGTTTCCCCATGACAGGAGATGTGACTGGGATCACCGTCAGTCAGACCGGCATTACGTCGTCAACGGGCGATGCCGTCTCTGTCTCGCTGTTCCGCGTCGACGCCAAAATCGAGGTCCGGGTCCGTGCAGCGGTCGGCAATGAATCCTCAGTCACGACGACGGACGGCGAGACCGTGCAGCGCATCAAAAGTTTCACGCCCGAATCGTGGCAGGTGATAAATCTTCCGCGCGGCAGTTATCTTTTCGAGCGAGATGCCGGAACGGAGAATCATGATGCCGATGCAGGCCTTTTCAACAGTTATGACGTGGCTTTCGAGAGCCAGACATTGAAGACTTTCACCTATGTCAACAGCAGTGGACAGTCCGTTCAGGTAGAGGATGGCGCGGAGCATGGTTTTTCGTTCTACATGTATGAGAACCGTCCCGAGTGCAAGAAGTCCATAAATGGAGACTACTACCACCTGCGTGACAGGCGGATCAAGGATGCGGCGGGAGTGTACGATACGACCGACGGCCTGTGGGAGTATGCTCCCGAGACGGCGACCTATCTGATTATCAAGGGCGAGGTGGCGATGGATGTCGATGTGGGTGTGGGTGCCCCGGCTCAGACGCTCAATGCGGATGTGGTCTACTACATTCATCTGGGGGATATCCGTACCAGCATGGATGATTACAGCGTGAATCGCAATACGCATTACATCTATACGATTACGATCAAGGGCGTGAAGAACATCCAGGTCGAGGTCTCGACCAACGTGGAGAACGAGTCGGGTGCGGCAGGCCACGTCTACATCGCCAAGGAGTCGGTCTATACCTTCGATGCGCACTACGGGCAGCGGGTCTTTGTCTTCGATCAGGAAAACATCACCCCGGAGGATGTCACCTGGTATGTCAAGACCCCCTTCGGCCGCGAGGGCATGCCCGAACGGGTCAACGGCGTGGAGATTCCCAACGGACTTGATTACAGGTGGGTGTGGTTCCGCGTGAACGAGATCGACACCAGTACGGGTCAGTACAGCAAGAGAAACCGGTCGTACCATCCCGATGAGGTGATGGATGTGCTGGAGTTCTGCCAGTATATGCGGGAGCAGAAGACCCTTTTCGACCAGAACCTGCCGAACGATTTTCGGGAGGAGGAGGATCCCGAGCTCAAGCAGCAGTATCCCGATCATCCCGAAATCTACCGGCGTTACCGGATTTATGTGACCATCTTCGTCGACGAGTTCTATTACGATCGCGACCCCATCTCGGGGGAGGTGCGTCCCACGTTGTGGAAGGAGTTTGTCAATCAGGACAACCGCATGATGCACATCCTGTGCGATACGCAGTTCAGTGCCGACGGCGACAGCTCGGCGACGGGCAGCGTCGTGACGATCCGCCAGCGGTCGATCCAGTCCGTTTTCGACAAGCATCTGGAAAGTCTGAATACCGGCTGGGGCTGCGAGGTGATCGACGAGTCGGAAGGCAATCTCTGGTTTTACAACCGCAGCGAGACATACTCCGACGCGGACGCGGCGATTGCTCGTCCCAATTACGGCAACCACTCCCGCTCGAACGGCCTGTACAATACGGCGCGGTTGTGGCAGTTGACGGACGGCAACGGCGGGTTCAATTACAGGTATTGGACCGATTACCTCGATTATGATCGGGAGAACGATTACAATTTGATTTTCCTTAAGGACCAGGATGACCTGGCAACGGCCCGTTATACGTGCCTGATGCGTAATCGGGACAACAACGGAAACAATGTGATCGACCCCTCGGAAGTCCGTTGGTACATTGCGTCGATTCAGCAGCTGACGGCACTTTATGTCGGTGACGGCGGAATCCACGAAGATGCGTGGTTGTATGATCGGTACAATAATTACGGTGTGAATGAAACAAACGACTACGGAGCCAAGTTGTGGCGTCTGCATGTAATCAGCAGTACCCTTTGGGGCAAAGACGGCAATTATAGCAGCTATCCCACGATGATGTGGGTGGAGGAGGGCTTGTCGACGAGTGCTTATCAGCAATATGCCAATGTCAAACCGGGACGCTATGCCGTGCGGTGTGTACGCAATCTCGGTATGGACCCGGCAACCGAGCAGGAGGCTGTCGCCAATCTGAACGATGCCGATAAGATGCCCGATTTCTCCGTCGTTTTCGAGACCGTGAATGAAACCAACGACAAGAATTCGGTGTATCGGTTTAATCTCACCCGTATCAATAAAAAATCGATCCGCAGTATTGACGTTTCAGGCGAATTGGACCCCAGTGACGAATATTCACCCAACTCCCGGACCTATTCGGCATTTGAAACGGGCCCGGAGGTCAGCTATGCGAGCAATTATCCGGCGTTGAAGACCCTGCTCGAGAACGGCGAATCCCCGTGTCCCGAGGGCTACCGGGTTCCCAATATCCGAGAGGCCAGCCTTATGTCGAACTATATTACCGCGGATGTGAACAGCAACTGGTGGAGCGGGCATTATACCTTTGTCAGCACGTTCTACTCTTTCGGCCAGTACGGAAAACAGTATGAGGCCTATGAATCCTCCTGGTACTGCAGGGACGGCCATGTTACGATTGCCAAACCCGATGAGGCATCCGTAATCCGCTGTGTGCGCGACATAGAGATCGAGTAATCCTGCAATGACCTTTAAAGCGGGGCCGTCGTCGATGCGGCCCCGCTTTTTTTACGGGTAATCCCTGCGGCCGATATGTCCGGACGCTCCTGCGCACGGTTTCGGAACTCCGGACTGTCGCAACCTCCTTTTCTCTCTGCCGTGCAGCGGACTGCAGGTGACGCGATGATGGCATTGCCAAGGTGGGGGCTCTGCGGTCCGATGCAGCGGACGGGTATGGATGGCAAAAGGACGGGCTGCCGGTATACCGGCAGCCCGTCCTTTCGTGTATCCCAGGCAGCCCGTGAGGGGCTGCTCTTCGGGATGATGTGTTGCAGGGATCAATATCCGAAGATCTCCTCCTGCGAGAGGGTCTTGATCGGACCGAGCGTCTTGAGGTAGTTCAGGTCGAGGTCCTTGATGTCACCCAGGATGGCGTAGACATAGGGACGGTCCTTGACCCACTGCTCCTGTGCGGCCTTCACGTCGTCGAGCGTCATCGTCTGGACCTTCTCGAAGATCTGCTTGTCACGATCTTCGGTCAGCCCCATGTCGCGCAGCGAGATGTACGACCACAGCACCTGGTCGCGTACCGTGCGCTCGGTGCGCAGGCGCGAGATGAGCGACTCCTTGGCGATCTGGAAGGCGGCCTCCGACTCGGGCATGTCGTTGATGATCTCGTCGAATGCCTCGATGGCCTGCTGCATCTTGTCGTTCTGCGTGGCGATGAAGGCCATGTAGCTGTAGCTGCCGTCGGCAAACGACGGCGTCGAGAGCCATGCCGACGCGGAGTAGGCCAGACCGCGCGCCTCGCGCATCTCCTGGAAGACGATGGCATTCATGCTGCCGCCGAAATACTCGTTGTAGAGCGTGATGACGGGATCGGCCGCGAGGTCGAACTTCTCGCCGCGGTTGGAATACTGGAGGTAGTAGAGCTGCTTGGCGTCGTACTGGGCCAGCAGCACCTCGTTCTTGTCGGTCAGGAGCGGCCGGGCAAACTTCTTCTCCAGCGGTGCGAGCTCACCCTCGACCTTGTGGTATGCGGCGAGCGTCGACTGCAGCTCCTTCTGCGGCTGCGGGCCGTAGTAGAGCACCTCGTGCTGCTTGCCCATGAGCGAGCGCACCTTTGCGAGCAGCTGCTCGGAGGTCAGCGCCTTCAGGGCGTCGTTCGACAGCGTCGTGCGGGCGATGAACTCCGGACCGTACATCATGTAGCGCTGCAGGGCGCCGAAGTTGCGGCCCTGGCTGAGCTTGCCGTCGGCGCGGCTCTTCATGGTGTCCTCCTTCATGTTGGCGAGGATCGCCTCGTTGGGCTGTGCTCCGACGAGCAGCCCCTCGACGATCTCCATCGCCTTGGGCATGTTCTCGCTCAGGCCCGAGATCGTGATCCACGACTGGTTGGCACCGGCCTGCATCGAGAACGAGCAGGCAATGTCGTACATCTCCGAGGCGATCTGCTCGGCGCTCATCTCCGCGGTGCCGAGGTAGCTCACGTAGTCGAAGGCCATGCCCAGCTCGGGATCGTTCTCCGTGCCGGTGTTGAAGACGTAGATCAGCGTGAAGATGTCGTTCATCTCGTTCTGCTTGTAGAGCACGTGTACGCCCGGCATGGCGTCGAACTGCGACATGTCGGTCGCGTAGTTCACGAAGACGGGCTCGATGGGCTTCACGGTGCTCTGCTGGATCGAGGTCAGGAAGTCGCTCTGCTTGTCGCGGTTCGTGACGATCGGGGTGATCTTCGGAGCGGCGATCTTCTGCACGCTCTTGTCCTCGCCCTCACGCTTGTAGACGATGGCGTAGCTCTGCTCGCCCAGGTACTTGTTGGCCCAGTCGACGACATCCTGCTTCGTGATCTTGGCCATGCGGTCGAGCTGGTGCACCTCGTCGGCCCAGTCGGTGCCGTAGATGAACGAGTAGGCGAAGGCGAGGGCGCGGCTGTTGTTGTCCTCGGTCTGCCGCATGAGCTGCATCTTGTAGTTGTTGACCGTTGCCTGGATGAGCTTCTCGTCGAAGTCGCCCGTGCGCAGCTTGGCCACCTCCGCGAGCAGCAGGTCGCGCACCTCGTCGAGCGTCTGCCCGGCCTTCGGGCGGCCTGCGACGATGAACTGTCCGTAGTCGGGCTGCGCCGAGGCGTAGCCGTAGGCCATCAGGACCTTCTGCTGCTGCACGAGGTCGAGGTCGATCAGACCGGCCTGTCCGTTATAGATGATGCTGCCCACGATGTTGGCCACGTCCCATGACTTGTCCGTGGCGCCCGGCAGACGCCAGCCCAGCGTGACGTTCTCGGCCTCCAGACCGTAGACCTCGCGCACGATGGGCTCGGTGATCGGGGCTTCGGGCTCGAACTCCAGCTTCGGCAGGTTCTCGTTGGGCTGCATGTCGCCGAAGTACTTGTCGATCGTGGCGATCATCTCGTCGGGATCGAAGTCACCGGCCACGCACACGGCCATGTTGTTGGGCACGTAGTAGGTCTTGTGGTAGTTCTTGACGTTGGTGATCGAGGGGTTCTTCAGGTGCTCCTGCGTACCCAGCACGGTCTGCGTGCCGTAGGGGTGGTGCGGGAAGAGCGCGGCGTCCATCGTCTCCCAGACCTTGCGGCTGTCCTGCGTGAGCGACATGTTCTTCTCCTCGTAGATGGTCTCCAGCTCGGTGTGGAAGCCGCGGATCACGGGGTTCCGGAAGCGGTCGGCCTGGATTTTGGCCCAGTTCTCGATCTGGTTCGAGGGGATGTCCTCGACGTAGACGGTCATGTCCTGCGACGTAAAGGCGTTCGTGCCGTTGGCGCCGATGGCCGACATGAGTTTGTCGTACTCATTCGGAATGGCGAGTTTCGACGCCTCGTAGCTGATCGAGTCGATGCGGTGGTAGATCGCCGCGCGCTCGACCTCGTCCTCCGTCTGGCGGTAGACCTCGAACAGCTGCTCGATCTCGTCGAGCATGGGCTTCTCGGCGGCATAGTCCGAAGTGCCGTAGTTGGGCGTGCCCTTGAACATCAGGTGCTCGAAGTAGTGGGCCAGACCGGTCGTCTCGGCGGGGTCGTTCTTGCCGCCGACCTTCACGGCGATGGCCGTCTGCAGACGCGGCGCCTCCTTGTTGACGCTCATGTAGACCTTCAGGCCGTTGGGCAGGGTGTAGATGCGGGTCTTCATCGGATCACCCTTGACCGTTTCGTACTTGTACTTGCTACAAGCCGTGGCGAGCATCGACAGCACGACGACCGCCAGAATCAGAAACCGTTTCATGTTCATACGCGATGGGTATTGAGTTAGAAATTAGAAAATCGTTGCAAGCCAGTCCCGCACGACGGGATAGGTGTCGGTGGCGACATGGATGAACATGCCGACCGAGGCGGCGAGCTTGAGCCCCGTACCGACGATGAACGAGAGGAACGAGCCGAAGCCGATGAGCAGGGCCTTGGCCGGGTCGCTCTTGTCGTGGAGCAGTTCGCCCAGCACGGCGCCCATGAAGGGGCCGAGGATGACGCCGAAGGGCGGGAAGAGGAAGAAACCCGCGATGACGCCGACGGTGGCGCCGATGGCTCCGGCCTTCGAGCCGCCGAAGCGGCGGGTCATCCAGGCGGGCAGGAAGTAGTCGGCGGCGCAAACCGCGACGGAGACGGCCAGCCAGATCCACACGGCCGGGGTCGATATGTGCGAGTAGGAGGTGAAGTAGGCGCACAGCAGTCCGGCGTAGCTCATGACCGTACCGGGCAGCACCGGAATGATGCAGCCGGCCGTGCCGATGATCGAGAAGAGAAAGGCTGCGACGGAAAGCGTGATGTCCATCTTGTGTCGTTTAAGTTCGGGTGATCGGGCCGGAGGGGGCGTCCCGGCGGCCGTCGGGGGTGTGGCCGGGCTCCTGCGGCGGAATCGCCAATCGCAAATATAACGATTAAAAACAGAAAACCTCCCCGGAAAGGGAGATTTTCTGTTAAAAATAGGTATTTCGACCGCCTCGCCGTGGTTGCGGGGCCTCGATTTCGGGTCCGGTGCGGCCGGTGCGGCTGTGGGACCGTGCCCCGGTGCTGCCTGACCCGGCGGCTTGTTGCTGTCGTGCCCCGGTGCTGCCTGACCCGGCGGCTTGTTGTTGTGCCCCGGTGTTACTTGACCAGCCGGTTCGTTGCCGTGTCGGGGAAGATAATCCAGGGGCGGAACTGCTTGGCCTGCTCGAAGTCCATCAGGGCGTAGGAGGCGATGATGACCACGTCGCCCACCTGCACCTTGCGTGCGGCGGCGCCGTTCAGGCAGATGCAGCCGCTGTTGCGCTCGCCCTTGATCGTGTAGGTCTCGAAGCGCTCGCCGTTGTTGATATCCATGATCTGGACCTTCTCGCCCTCGAGGATGTTGGCGGCCTCGAGCAGCGCCTCGTCGATGGTGATGCTGCCCACGTAGTTCAGGTCGGCCTGCGTGACCGTCACGCGGTGGATCTTCGATTTGATTACTTCAATCTGGAATTTCATTATCGGATGCGGATGTTGTCGATTAAACGGATGTCGCCCGCCTGCACGGCGATGCAGCCCTGGATGCGAGGGGCGTCGTTCCACGTCGTGACCTCCTGCATGGTGCGGGCGTCGACCGACTGGTAGTAGATCACCTTGAGCAGCGGGTTGCGCTCGACCTCTTCGGTGACCCAGCGCTTGAGCTCGGCGGGCGTGAGGCGGTGCGAAGCCTCGACGGCGGCGCGCAGCGTGGCGTAGATGTGGGGTGCGGCGGTGCGGTGCGGGGCATCGAGCAGCGTGTTGCGCGACGAGAGGGCCAGTCCGTCCTCGCCGCGGACGATCGGGCACTCGACGATCTCGATGGGAAGGCCGAGCTGCTCGACCATGGCGCGGATCACGGCAATCTGCTGGAAGTCCTTTTCGCCGAAGTAGGCGCGGCGGGGCCGCACGATGTCGAACAGGCGGCTGACGACCTGCGCCACGCCGTTGAAGTGTCCGGGGCGCGTGGCGCCCTCCATGACCTTGTCAATGAGTCCGAAGTCGAACTGCCGCGTATCGGGCTCGGGGTAGATCTCCTCGACGGAGGGCATGAGCACGAAGTCGGCTCCGGCCTCTTCGAGCACGCGGGCGTCGGCCTCCGGCGTGCGCGGATAGTGTTTCAGATCGTTCTTGTCGTTGAACTGCGTGGGGTTGACGAAGACGCTCACGACGACCGTGGCATTCTCCTTGCGTGCGCGCTCCACGAGGGAACGGTGTCCTGCATGCAGGGCGCCCATTGTCGGGACGAAACCGATTCCCGACGGCTCCACCCCGTCCAGACGGGCGCGGAGTTCCTTGACGCTTGTAAATACTTCCATCTCTTTTCGATCGGGTTGTGCGGGGGCAAAGGTAGAAAAGATAATTAAGAATGAAAAATTAAAAATTAAAAAAGCTGCCGGGCACGGAATTTTCACTGCTTTTTTTGCTATCTTCGTGCGGATTAACCCAGACAGTACCGTTATGAAAAGTACCATTCTTATGACATTTCCCCTTTTGGCCCTTGCGTCGTGCGGCAATGCCCCGCACGAGGAGCAGGCTCCGTGGATCGTCGACCGCTTCGACGACATCAAGGTCATCCGTTACGAGGTTCCGGGCTTCGAGGCGCTGCCGCTCGAGCAGAAGGAGCTGATCTACTACCTTTCGGAGGCGGCGAAGTGCGGACGCGACATCCTCTACGACCAGAACTGCGCCGTGAACCTGCCCGTGCGCCGCACGCTGGAGGCGATCTATGAAAACTATGCGGGCGACCGCACGACGGAGGAGTGGAAGGCCCTCGAGAAGTATCTCAAGAAGGTATGGTTCGCCAACGGCATCCACCACCACTATTCCAACGACAAGTTCGTGCCGGAGTTCTCCGAGGCCTATTTCCGCGAGGTGGCGACGTCGCTGCCCGCCGCTCTGCCCGGTGATCTGCAGCCGATGTTCGAGCTGGTCTGCGAGGCGATCTTCAACCCCGACCTCTATCCGACGCGGCTCAACCAGACGGCGGGCGAGGACCTGCTCTGGACCTCGTCGAGCAACTACTACCGCAACGTGCGGCAGGCCGAGGCCGAGAAGTTCTACGCCGACATGGCGGCCGCCGATGCGGGCAATCCCGAGCCGGTTTCCTACGGTCTGAACTCGCAGCTGGTCAAGGAGGAGAAGACGGGCCGCATCTACGAGCGCGTGTGGAAGGTCGGCGGCATGTACTCGCCGGCCATCGAGCGCATCGTCTACTGGCTCGAAAAGGCGCAGGCCGTGGCTGCCGAGCCGCAGAAGTCGACCATCGGCGCCCTGATCGAGTACTACCGCACGGGCGACCTGAAGCGCTTCGACGAGTACAACATCGACTGGGTGAAGGATACCGTCTCGAACGTCGACTTCGTCAACGGCTTCATCGAGGACTACGGCGATCCGCTGGGCCGCAAGGCGTCGTGGGAGGCCATCGTCAACTTCATGGACAAGGAGGCCTGCCACCGCACGGAGGTGATCTCCGAGAATGCCCAGTGGTTCGAGGACCACTCGCCCGTCGATCCGGCCTACCGCAAGGAGAAGGTCAAGGGGGTCTCGGCCAAGGTCATCACCGTGGCGATGCTGGGCGGCGACTGCTACCCCTCGACGCCCATCGGCATCAACCTGCCCAACGCCGACTGGATCCGCAAGGAGTACGGCTCGAAGTCCGTCACGATCGACAACATCACCTATGCCTACGACATGGCGGCCCACGGCAACGGCTTCAACGAGGAGTTCGTGCTGCGCGCTGAGGACCGCGAGCGGATGGATCGCTACGGCAAGCTGGCCGACGACCTGCATACCGATCTGCACGAGTGTCTGGGCCACGGCTCGGGCCAGCTGGCTCCCGGTGTGAAGGGCGGCGAGCTGCGCAGCTACGGCTCGACGCTCGAGGAGACGCGCGCCGACCTGTTCGGCCTCTACTACCTGGGTGACCCGAAGATGGTCGAGCTGGGGCTCGTGCCGTCGTTCGACGTGGCCAAGGCCGGCTATGCGAAGTACATTCTCAACGGCATGATGACGCAGCTGGCGCGCATCGAGCCGGGCAAGAACGTCGAGGAGTCGCACATGCGCAACCGCAAGCTCATCTGCGAGTGGTGCTACGAGCGCGGCAAGGCCGACAACGTCATCGAGTGGGTCGAGCAGGACGGCAAGCGCTATGTCGTGGTCAACGACTTCGAGAAGCTGCGCGCGCTCTTCGGAGAGATGCTCCGCGAGGTGCAGCGCATCAAGTCCGAGGGGGACTACGAGGCGGGCCACGAGCTGGTCGAGAAGTATGCCGTTACGGTCGATCCGGCACTCCATGCCGAGGTGCGCGACCGCTACTATGCGCTCGGCATCGAGCCTTACGGCGGCTTTGTTAATCCCGAGTACGAGCTCGTCGAGCAGGACGGCCGCATTGTCGACGTGAAGATCTCCTATCCGGCCAACTACGTGCAGCAGATGCTCCGCTACTCGAAGGAGTATTCGTTCCTGCCGAACGTCAACTGATCCCGGCCGCACGCGGTGTGGCTGAACGAAGTGCGCCCGATGTTGTCGGGCGCACTTTTTTTGTGGCGGCCGGGCTGCGGGCCGTTTTGGACCGGCTGATAGAAGAAAAAAGGGACACTCCGTGCGGAGTGTCCCTTCGTTCAACTCGGCCCGGCGTGCGGGTCGCGGGAACCTTATTCGGCGACCTCTTCAAACTGGTCCTTGCCGACGCCGCAGACGGGGCATACCCAGTCGTCGGGAATCTCTTCAAATGCGGTTCCGGGGGCGATGCCTCCTTCGGGGTCGCCCAGCGCCGGATCGTAGATCCAGTCGCAAACGGTGCAACGGTACTTTTTCATTTTTTTGCTTGTTTGGAATTTGATTGATAGAAATTTGGAGGGGATAAACCCCTGTTTTTTCGGTTTTCGGATCTCTTGTCGCTCTTTCTGCAACGTGAATGCGTATGGCTGTTTGCGGAGCAAAATGCGTGCCTGTCAGTTTTCCTGCAACCCGGGCTCCCTGGCAGGAGCGGTTTCGTCGGCGCCCGTCCCTTCGGCGTCCGGGTCGCTCTCATCGTTCGGGTCGTCGTCCTCCTCTTCGGGCCGATTGCCGCCGGGCGGAGTCAGCTGCGCCACCAGCTTGTCGGCCTCGGTGCAGGAGACGTAGAGCCGCTCCTCGTAGATGTCGGTGATCTCGACAAAGTTTTTCCACTCGGAGGCGTAGAGCCGCACGCGGTCGAAGCGGCGCAGGTCGATGAAGTGGCCGTAGTAGCCGAAGAATCCGCAGCCCCCGAAAAGGGGGAGCATCCACCGCATGCGGCGCTTCTCGACGCGGCGCACCGAGGCGATCTCCTCGCGGCGGATTTCGGTGATGTCGAGCAGGCAGCGGATTTCGACCTTCTCGTCGGTGACGACGATGCGGCGGGGGATCGACAGCGCCATCAGCGCCACGAGCGCCACGACGAACGAGGTGAACCACGCCGAGAGGTAGCCCCCCTCGTAGAGGTGGTACAGCAGCCAGCCCAGCAGGACGAAGACCACCAGGTGGAACAGCGTCCAGTAGATCGTGCGGCGTCCGAAGTGGTATTTATAGACGGTCTGCATCGGCATCGGTCTCCCCGTTCTCTTCGCGGGCCGCGAGCAGCGCCTCGGCCACGATGAAATCCTCGGGGGTGGTGAGTTTCAGGTTGGTGCGTTCGCCCGCAACGAGCCGCACGGCGTGTCCCGCGCGCTCGACGACCGATGCATCGTCGGTGAAGGCTGCGTCGTAGGGCGCCTCGTAGGCCGCGCGGAGCAGGTCGGCACGGAAGATCTGCGGGGTCTGCACGATGCGCAGCCGTCGCCGGTCGATGACGTGCGAAGGGATTGCCGCGGCGGCCGGGTCGGCGGCCGCGGAGTCTGAAGCATCGGTCTCGCGGAATGAATCGACGGGCTCCACGACGGGAATGGCGGCACCCGAGGCAGCGGCTGCCTCCGCCACGCGGCGGATCATTTCGACGCCGGCCAGCGGCCGCACGCCGTCCTGCACGGCGATGAGCTCCGTCTCCGGGGGCAGGGCCATCAGGCCGTTGCGGACCGAGTGGAAGCGTTCGGCGCCCCCTTCGGCTACCGTGTGGGCGGCGACGTCGAAGCGGGCCGCAAGGTCGCGCCAGAAGGCGGCGTACTCCGCCGGGAGGATCGCGACGATCCGGGCGCCGGGCAGCGCCTCGGCGAAAAGGTTGATCGTGCGGGCCAGCACGGGCTGCCCGCCCAGCAGGCGGAACTGCTTGGGCAGCTGTCCGCCGCAGCGGCGGCCGCTGCCGCCTGCCACGATAAGTACTCCGATCGATTTCATGTGTCGGGTCGTTTCTGTCTATTTCCCGGCTTTCTCTTCGCCGGCCTTCTCCGCCGGGGCTTCGGCCGTTGCCGGGGCGGGCAGCGGCAGCGAGTCGAGCTGCGTGATGCGCTCCTCGTCCTTCACCTCGCCGTTGAGCTCGGCCATGATGCGGTCGCGCACGTACTCGAAGGCCGCGCGGTTCTCCTTCGCGATCGGCTCGGCGGGCTCCTGAGGAATCTTCAGCGGGTCGATCGGCGTGCCGTTGCGCCAGACGCGGTAGTCGAGGTGGGGCCCCGTCGAGGCGCCCGTCGATCCGACGTAGCCGATCAGCTGCCCCTGCGTGACGCGCGTCCCCTTGTTGATGCCCTTGGCGTAGCCGCTCAAGTGGAGGTAGCCCGTCATGAGATTGCCCGGATGCTTGATCTTGAGCGTGTTGCCGCCACCGCCGCCCCAGCCCTTGAAGATCACCACGCCGTCGGCCACGGCGTGTACGGGCGTGCCCTTCGGTGCGGCGTAGTCGACTCCCGTGTGGGGGCGGTAGACCTTGTAGATGGGGTGCTTGCGCGCGTAGGTGAAGCGCGAACTGATGCGCGAATATTTCAGCGGCGCCTTGAGCATCTGCTTGCGCAGGCTCGCACCGTCGGCCTCCCAGTATTGCAGCTTGCCGTTCTGGCGGAACGGGATGGCATAGTACTCCTTGCCGCTCTGGGCGAACTTGGCGCCCCAGATGCGGCCGATGCCCGCGGGGATCGTGTCGTCGATGAAGCGCTCGTCGTAGATTACGGTGAAGTTGTCGCCCTTCTGGATGCCGAAGAAGTCGACCGTCCACTGGTAGATGTCCTCCAGCTCGGCCGCCAGCGCATAGGGCAGCTCCTGCTCCATGATCGCGCCCCAGAGCGAGGAGTTGATCGTCGCGTTCTTCTTCGTGCGGCGCATCCTGTAGGGCTTCGTGTCGCGACGGATCGAGACCGAGTCGTCGTGGAAGCCGAAGACCACGTAGTCGGTGAGCGAAACCTCGTAGGCGAGGTAGTCCAGGTGCGAGGCGTAGAGCGAGTCCTCGTGGATGAAGACCGTGTATTTCTGTCCGGCGCGGATGTTGCGCAGCGGGAAGACCTCCTTCGCTGCACGGTCCAGCCGGTCGATCGCCTGGGCCGTGACGCCGTAGGAGCCGAGAATCGCGCCCAGCGTCTCGCCGCGGCCTATCTCGCCGCTCTCGGTGCGGTAGTCGTCGGCATTGATGCCGTAGAGGAGGTTCTGCGGTTCGGCCGCCTCGTCGCTTTCGGCGGTCGTCGTGCCGCCGCGGTTGCAGGCACCCGCCGCTGCGAGCAGCAGGATGCATATCGTTGTTCTGATGTGTTTCATAGTGCACGACAAAGTTAATAAAAAAACGCAGCAATCGCAGCCTTTTCCCCGCGAAGCGCCCCACATCGGTGGCGAATCGCCCGTTTTTTGTGCTTTTTGTCGGACGAAAAGGCCTCTGCGGCGAAGTTTTGGGCCGATCGCTTTGCCGTCCCGAGATTTATTGCTACCTTTGAAAAATCGAGCATTCAACCGGAAAAGAGAGATGTGGAAGTGTCTGCTTGCGCCTGCTGCGCTCCTCTACAGGGCGGGGGTGACGTTGCGTCACCGCCTCTTCGACTGGGGCGTTCTCAAGAGCGAGCGCTTCGATATCCCGATCATCTGCATCGGCAACATCACCGTCGGCGGCACGGGCAAGACCCC
>ULLC01034473.1_pt1 | contig 24176 bp, 20 predicted proteins | sample 1951301 | NCBI WGS metagenome assembly ULLC01 (sample SAMEA4835515, study PRJEB28245) | human gut metagenome | biome: gut microbiome; material: fecal sample | place: Denmark | collected 2008 | reverse complement strand
CCGCCTGGAACGGCTCGTTCTCTGTTCTCAAGGATGACCTCGACGCGCTGACGGACAGAAATAAACGCACCTGCGTTATCTTCGCGGGCACGCGCAAGGCCGCCGACGCACTGCGCGGCGATCTTATAGACGACGGCTACAGCGCACTCTACATGGACGAACTGCCGAACGAACTGGCTCCCGGCACGCTGACCGTTGTGCCCGGCTGTCTCTCGGCGGGATTTGAATATCCGCTGGCAAAAATAACAGTATTCACCCACTCCGGCAGGGCGGCGGTCGCTCAGCCGAAGAGAAATGTCCGCAAAAGCTCGAACGCGTTCCACAGTCTCGATGAACTGCACCGCGGCGACTATGTCGTTCATGTCGCGCACGGTATCGGCATATTCGAGGGCATAAACAAGCTCGAAGCGAGCGGCACGATAAAAGACTATATTAAAATTCGCTACGACAAGGGCGACATTCTATATGTTCCGGTCACTCAGCTCGACCAGGTCTCGAAATACATCGGTCCGTCCGGCGACGACAAGCCCGTCCGCCTCAACAAGCTCGGCGGCAAGGACTGGCAGAAGACCCGCTCGCGCGTGCGCAGTGCGGTCAAGGATATGGCAAAAGAGCTCACGGAGCTGTATTCGCGCAGACTCAAAATCGAGGGTCACGCATTCTCGCCCGACACGGATATGCAGAGCGACTTCGAGCGCAGGTTCGAGTTCGATGAGACCTCGGATCAGCTCAGATGCATCGATGAAATAAAGGGCGACATGGAGAGAAGCTGCCCCATGGACAGACTGCTCTGCGGCGACGTTGGCTTCGGCAAGACGGAGGTAGCACTTCGCGGCGCGTTCAAGTGCGTTGCGGACGGCAAGCAGTGCGCTATTCTTGTGCCGACCACGATTCTCGCCTATCAGCACTATCAGACGGTGCTCAAAAGAATAGAGGGCTTCCCGGTCGAGGCGCGTATGCTCTCGCGCTTCTGCTCGAAAAAGGAGATAGAGGATACTCTGAACGGTCTGCGCCGCGGCAGTGTAGATATAGTCGTCGGCACGCACAGACTCATATCAAAAGATGTTCAGTTCCGCGACCTCGGGCTGATAATAATCGACGAGGAGCAACGCTTCGGCGTGGCTCAAAAGGAGAAGCTCAAGGAGCTTTATCCGAAGGTCGACGTTCTGACGCTGACCGCGACGCCCATACCGAGGACGCTCAACATGGCGCTCTCCGGCATACGCGACATGTCAATACTCGAAGAAGCGCCGCACGACCGCTCGCCGGTGCAGACCTATGTTGTCGAGCACAATCCCGAGATGCTCGCGCAGGCGATGAACGCGGAGCTCAGGCGCGGCGGACAGGTATATTATCTGCACAACCGCGTTGAGAGCATAGAGCACACGGCTGCAAAAATAAAAGATATGCTGCCCGATGCCGTAGTCGGCATAGCCCACGGCAAGATGAGCGAAGATGAACTGAGCGAAGTCTGGCGCAAGCTGCTCGAGGGCGAGATAGATATATTGGTATGCACGACTATAATCGAAACGGGCGTTGATGTTCCGAATGTCAACACCCTTATAATCGAGGACGCCGACCGCATGGGTCTCGCCCAGCTGCATCAGATACGCGGGCGCGTCGGACGCTCGTCGCGCAGAGCGAGCGCGTATCTCACATTCAGACCCGGCAGGGAGCTGACGGAGATAGCCACGAGCAGGCTCGATGCGATAAGAGAGTTCACGGAGTTTGGCTCGGGCTTCAAGATAGCCATGCGCGACCTTGAACTGCGCGGCGCGGGCAATGTGCTCGGCGCACAGCAGCACGGTCACATGGAAGCTGTCGGCTACGAGATGTATCTCCAGATGCTCGAACAGGCGATAAGCGAGGAACGCGGAGACCAGACAAAGAAGCCGAAGAAAGAATGTCTTGTCGACCTGCCGATAGACGCGCACATCCCGCCGACATATATCGAGAGCGTACCGCAGAGGCTCGGCATCTACCGTCGCATCGCGGACATAACCTCGCGCGCAGATGCGGACGATGTCACGGATGAGCTCATCGACCGCTTCGGCGAGCCGCCCGCTCCCGTGCTCGGACTGATAAGGACTTCACTGCTCCGGGCGTATTCCGCTCAGCACAACATCTATGAGATCGGGCGCAAAGGCGACAAGTTGCTGCTCTATATCGACGACCTCGATATGCAGGAGATCTCCGCCATAGCCGCGGGCTTCCCCGGCAGGGTGACAGTCAGCGCCGCAGGCAAGCCGCACATAGCGGTGCGCATCATGCCGCAGGATAAGATGCTCGACCTGCTCGAAAAAGTGCTCATGCTCATGAACACCGCGAATAAACAGAAAGACAGCTGACCGAAATCAGCTGTCTTTTTTTATATTTATCTGTCCGTGTGCCCGTATTCGAGAATGTCCGCTATTCTCTCGCAGGCGTGTCCGTCGCCGTAAGGGTTCGCGGCGTGGCTCATTTTTTCATATTCCGCCTTGTTTTCAAGCAGAATCTTGAAATTGTCGTATATTGTCTGCTCATCCGTGCCGACAAGCTTGAGCGTGCCTGCAGCGATGCCCTCGGGTCTCTCGGTCGTGTCGCGCATGACCAGAACCGGCTTGCCGAGGCTCGGCGCCTCTTCCTGGATTCCGCCGCTGTCGGTGAGGATCATATAGCTGTGCGCCAGGAAATTGTGGAAATCGACAACATCAAGCGGCTCGATTATTTTTATATGCTCGCATCCGCCGAGTTCCGCGTCCGCCGCCTCGCGCACGACGGGGTTCATATGAATGGGATATATCGCCCTGATGTCCGGATGCTCCTCGACGATGCGCCTTATCGCGCGGAACATGTGGTGCATCGGCTCGCCGAGGTTCTCGCGCCTGTGCGCGGTTATCATTATCAGCCTGCCGTCGGCAGCCCAGTCGAGCCATTTGTTTGAATAGTCCGCACGCACGGTGGTTCTCAGCGCGTCTATCGCGGTGTTGCCCGTGACGAACACGGTCTCTTTCTTTTTGCCCTCTCTGAGCAGGTTTTCGCGCGCCGTCTCGGTCGGGGCGAAGTTATATTCGGAAACTATGCCGACCGCCTGGCGGTTGAACTCCTCCGGGAATGGGGAATGTATATCATATGTGCGCAGTCCCGCCTCGACATGGCCGACTTTTATCCCGAGATAATAGCACGCAAGCGCGGAGACGAAAGTAGTTGTAGTATCGCCGTGAACGAGAACCGTATCCGGCTTCTCCTTTTCGAGCACGGGCTTTATCTTTTCGAGGATGCTGACCGTGACATCGAAGAGAGTCTGCTTATCTTTCATTATGCTCAGGTCGTAGTCCGGCTCAATATTGAATGTCCTGAGCACGCTGTCGAGCATCTGGCGGTGCTGACCGGTGACGCAGACGACCGTTTCGAGTCCCTTGCGGGTCTTGAGCTCTTTGACGAGCGGACACATTTTTATCGCCTCGGGTCTTGTGCCGAAAACGAGCATTATCTTTTTCATGAGAAGCCTCCCTGCCGCGGATGTTTTCTCAATTATAACCGTTTTTCTTTTTTCAGTCAACAAAAAGGGAAGCGGCCGGCTGACAGATATCAGACGGTCGCTTGTCTTCTCCCCAAATAGATGCTGCACGCCTGACGCACAGCCTAGCTTCTTTTTTCATAAGGCTATTATATACTGTTTCTGTTTGGGAAGTCAATATTTTTCGCAATAAATAATATTTTACTTATTCGCCGCGGTCTCTTCTCGCCTGCTCGGGCGAGATCTCGGCGTGGGGGCAGACTATCTCGTCTATTATCTCCTGCGGAGCCGCCCAGCGAACGGCATTTATTAAAATCTGCTGAACCTGCGGGATGTAGTAGGTGGGGTTGCCCTCATGACCGGGCTGGAAATAAAATACTTTTCCGCGCCCTCTTCTCCAGCAGCAGCCCGAGCGGAACACATCTCCGCCGGAGAACCAGCCCATAAAAACAAGCTCGTCGGGTTCAGGGATATCAAAGCTCTCGCCGTACATCTCTTCGACGGGTATCTCAACATATTCGCCGATGCCCTTTGCTATCGGGTGCGCGGGATTGACTGTCCAGAGGCGCTCAAAATCGCCGTCGCGCCAGTGCAGGGCGCAGGAGGTGCCCATAAGGCGCTTGAAGGGCTTTGAAAAATGCGCGGAGTGCAGTGCTATGAAGCCCATGCCGCGCAGAACTCTGTCATGCACGCGCTCAACAAGCTCGTCGGGCACTTCGTCGTGCGCCTTGTGTCCCCACCAGATGAGCACATCGGTGTTTTCGAGCACTTCGGGCGGCAGACCGCAGTCGGGGTCGTTTAGGGTCGCGGTGCGCACCTCGATATCCTCCTGCGTGTCGAGGAAGCTCTTTATCTGACCGTGGATTCCGTGGGGATAAACTGCCGCTATCTCGGGCGATTCGACCTCATGGACGCCCTCGTTCCAGACGGTAACTCTTATCATTTTATCAGTTCCTTTCGGGAGAAATTTTATCCAAGTCAAGTATATATTTTTGCCCGCCCGCTGTCAATGGATTTTCTCCCGTATTGCAAAATCGACTGCCGTTTGATATACTTTAATAAAGATTTTTCGGGGTGATATTTTGCTTCTCAACAAAAATGACGACATTGAACTTCATATAGATTCGGTCTCGCTGACGGGCAGCGGAGTCGGCAGATACAACGGGCTCGCCGTGTTTGTCCCCGCGACCGCACCCGGAGATATAATAGAAGCGCACATAATCAAGGCGAAGAAGAGCTACGCCGTCGGCAAGTGCACGAAAATAATCAAGCCGTCGCCGGACAGAACCGACAACGACTGCCCGGCATATCCCGGCTGCGGCGGATGTTCGTTCCGCCACATGAGCTACAATGCGGAATTAAAGCTCAAATCCGACGCCGTGCGCGACGCGTTTTCACGCATCGGCGGACTTGATGTTGAATTAAAGCCGATAATCGGCGCAGACTCGCCGGACGGCTACCGCAACAAGGCGCAGTACCCGGTGGGACGCGAAAACGGGAAATTAAAAATCGGCTTCTACTCCCGCCGCTCGCACAGGATAGTTGACTGCCGCGCGTGCCGCCTCGCGCCGCCGGAGTTTGAAAAAATACTCGGCACGGTCTCGGACTGGATAGAAAAATATAATATTTCCGTCTACGACGAAACAAGCAGAAGCGGGGCTGTCAGGCACATATATCTGCGAAAGGCGTTCGCGACGGGCGAGATAATGCTCTGCCTCGTCAGTGCACAGGAAAACCTGCCGCACACCGACAAGCTCATCGAATCGCTCAAAGATGAAAAAGCTATAAAAAGCATTCTTGTAAACATAAACCCCGACGACACGAACGCAGTGCTCGGCGAAAAGTGCATCCCGCTCATCGGCGACGGCTGCATAACGGACATACTCTGCGGAGTAAAGGTACGCATATCGCCGCTGTCGTTCTATCAGGTCAACCGCGCGCAGGCGGAAAAACTATACAAAAAAGCCGCCGAATACGCCGGAGACAAAAAAATAAAGCTCCTGCTCGACCTCTACTGCGGCGCGGGCACGATAGGGCTTTCGATGGCAGACAAGGCGGAGGAGCTCATCGGCATAGAGACCGTCGCGCCGGCGATAGAGGACGCAAAGAAGAACGCAGCCGCAAACGGCATAGAAAACGCGCGATTTATCTGCGCGGACGCGGGCGAAGCCGCCGAAAAGCTTCTCGGCGAGGGCAAGCGCCCCGAGGTGATAGTCCTCGACCCGCCGCGCAAGGGCTGCTCGGAGCAGACGATAAAAGCCGCCGCAGGCATGGTTCCCGACAGGATAGTGTATGTCTCCTGCGACCCCGCGACGCTCGCGCGCGACTGCGCCGTGTTCAAAGAACTGGGCTACGAAGTCGAAGAAGCGACACCCGTTGATCTCTTCCCGAGGACAGCGCACGTGGAGACGGTATGTCTATTGTCCAAACTCAACATAAAGCAACATATCGAGGTTGAGATTAAGATGGACGAGCTGGATCTGACCTCTGCGGAGAGTAAAGCTACCTATGAGGAAATTAAGGAGTATGTCTTTGAACATACCGGCTTGAAGGTCAGTCACCTCTATATAGCCCAGGTCAAACAAAAACACGGTATTATCGAGCGTGAGAACTATAACAAACCAAAGTCTGAAAATGCCAGACAGCCGAAATGCCCACCGGAAAAGGAAGCGGCTATCATAGATGCTTTGAGATATTTTGGAATGATATAAACTATTGTTGTTTTTGTGCTTTTCTATACAAATTTAGTGTTTTTCTGTATAATTAATTGAAACACAAACAAAAGATTATCACGATAAGTATACTTACTTTTCAAAATTTACAGATAGAAAGAAGGAGAAGAATGTCTTTTGAAGCGAAAGATTATCCTATTAGTGACATTTTAAATAAAGTTGTTTTTGATATTCCTCGAAATCAGCGCAGATATGTTTGGAAAAAATCCAGTTGGCAAGATCTTTTTGAAGATGTATTGTTTTCAATAACAGAAGAGAAGCCTCATTTTATTGGAAGTATCGTTTTGAAAAAGGGTTCCAAAAAAGATGGACTATCTTATTATACAATTATTGACGGTCAGCAAAGAATAACAACTATTACGTTGTTTCTGGTTGCAATTATGAAACACTTTCTTGAAAATGATATGATGAATGATTTTTGGGGAACAGTTTCGTATCTTCAGTCAAAGGATAATCGAAATCAAGATATGGTTATTCTTAATTCAGAATTTCATACGTCAATTAGTCATATCATTGCTGGTATGATTAATATCAAAGATCCTAAAATGTCAATTACTGCTTTTGTTGATACACATATTCTGTCTAAATCAAGAGATAAGAATATTGGTGATGCTATAAAATTTTTCTACTTTTCCATTAAGGAAGATTTAAAATCAGTAAAAGATATTCAAGAGAGACTTAGAGATATACGAGCAACGCTTTTAGATATGACGGCTGTTAAAATAGAATCATCATCCGAGGAAGATTCGTACACTATTTTTGAGATATTAAACGCTAGAGGACAGGATTTGGCATCGCATGAGTTGTTAAAAAATTATATTATGCGATATATTCAACCTGTTGCACTACGTGACGAGGCAAAAACGAAATGGGAGGATATGGAAAGAGTCCTTGGATCATCCATTGATAAGTTTGTACGGCACTATGCAATTCATCGTTATGGAGACATACGAGATAAATATAATTCACCATACCAAGCTATTCAAAAAAACAGTCGTGGGAAACAAGTTGCGGATTTGTATAATGATATTAAGTTAAAATCAGAATACTATGAAAAGCTAATACATCCAAGCAATGGAAGGGAAGGAAATTGTAGTTCCACTGAATTTGAGATTTTTGACTTTTTTAGAGTGAAAAGATTTGAACAATTTAGACCGATCCTACTTAGCTTAATGCATCAAAAAGAAAAGGAAATTCTTGATGCAAAGAAATATGAGCTTACTCTAAAATATATTTATAATTTTTTTGTGTGTTATACAATTATTGGAGAAGAAAAATCCAATAAATTAGAAGATGTGGTGTTTAAGTATTCAAAACTCCTTGAAGAGAATTACTCTGATGAGGTATTACAGGAATTTGCCACTGACCTAAAAGGAAAATTACCGGGCTATGAGTGGTTTTTAAATGCTTTTAAAAATATTGGTTGGTCTAAACATTTTGGCCTTTATACAGGAGATAAAAACAAAAAACGTGTTCAAGTGGTTCTTGAAGTGATTGAAAAGTTTGTCTCTCAAAGGAATGAAGTCTCTGAGTTTTCTATAGAACATATGCTTCCGGATGCTGAAGATATAAAAAATTCTCAGATAGGTAATTTAATTCCTCTAGAAGAGAAATTAAATGGAAATCTCGGCAAGAAACCGTTAATCGAAAAATGGGATGTATATGAAAAATCTACATTTTTTTCTTGTCGGGGTGTTGTGAAACAGTATAAAAGTAAAAGTTTTGATCCGCAAAAGAGAACAGAATTCTTAGCTAAACTTATATTTAATAATGTTTTGGAATTAAATCAGTTTGATTTTTCAAAGGATTAATAACGATATATCATGTTTGTTGACTAAGAGTTCAGCTGCCTTGAATTTGACATGAATAGGGACACGATCAGCTGGATTCGGAGAAAAATCGAATACAGGAGGTCGCTTATGGAACACTTGCCGAAGAAAACCTGTCAAAACGGCATCAGCTATACGTTGATCGGTGACTATTACATTCCAGACTTACAGTTACCGGAAGAAAACCGCCCCATTGTAATCTGGGGGCGGATGCACAAAGCCTATCTGGAACTATATCATCCAGCCCGGTATAATTTTGTCCGGCAAACTATGGACATATCTGGCAGATCTGAATGAGCAGGCACAGAACCGGCTGGATTGTATTATTGCCCAGATGAAAGAAGCTGAAGGAATTACGGAGGAATTGAAAACTCGTGATCAGATGGCGTGGGTCAGGGCAATGAATAGCATACGCAACCGAGCAGAAGAATTTATTCGTTCTGAAATAATTTACTGCTGAAGTGTCAGTTTTTTGATTCAGCCAGTTCCACAATAATATTACTCTGCCGGAGAAGCCAGCCTGAAAATTCCTTTGGGCTGGCTGTTTTCTTTTTCACAGCCTGTTTCCGTTGCAAAGCTTCTTTTTTGAAGGATTCAAAAGCAGCCAGCATTTCTTCCAGACGCTCAGAAGGAAAACCAGAAGTTTTCTTTGCCTTATTGATTTTGTTTCGCCAGTTCTGGCACTCATTTTTGTAGAGCAGATCATAATTGTTTTCCCTGGCTCTCTCATCAAACTCACGCTTGTTCTGGAGAGATTGCTTTTTACGACACTTATCACTGCACAGCTCATATCGTTGGCTTTTGGCAAGAAATACTTTCCCACAGATTTTGCATTTCCGGAAATACAGTCCCCAATCGTTCAGACGGTTCAGATAATAGATCATCAGTGGATACAGGGACGAATAGGCAGCAACACACTCCATTTTCCGTTTGCTGTCTCGAGCGATATGAAATTCCGAAAACTGAAGAGTAATTAGAAGAAAGCTTATCGCTTCCGTAACTACCGCAAAGAAGAATACAAAACAGCAGACAGAATCGTAAAAAGATGTTCGCGACAAGCCCAAAATCCGGCCGACACACAAAACCGCATAAAAAACGGGCACCGGTTTCACGGTGCCCGTAATTTTATCTTGTCTCATCCATCCAATCGGACAGGCGCGTCATGCTTTTTTCGCTGCCGACAGCATAGAGAATATCGCCCTCACGGAACATATAATCGGGATGCACATTGTCTGTCAAATTTCCGTTGTTTTCTATAGCGATTATGTTTACTCCGAACCTTCCCCGCATATCGGCGGACATTATCGTCATTCCGACGATCTTACGCGGAACTTCAAGCTTAAGGAGATTCAGCTTTCGGCTCAGCTGAACAAAGTCCAGCATATTGGGAGTTTCCAGTTTGTGGGCGAGTCTGACTGCCATATCCCTCTCGGGGTAGACGACTTCTGCGCCGAGCTTCTTGAGTATCTCGCCCTGCTCGGCGCTCGCGGCCTTTGATATGACCGTCGGCACGCCGAGAGAGACAACGTTGAGAGTAGTCAGAATCGAAGTGTCCATCTTTTCTCCGATGCAGACCACCACGACGTCGCAGTTTTGTATTCCGGTCTCCGAGAGAGTCTTTTTGTCAAAGCTGCTGACGACAAAGGCGTTCTCCGTGTATTCGCGCATCTCGCGCACCTTTTCCTCGTTTCCGTCGATTACGAGCGGCTCCGCGCCCGATTTCGCAAGCTCCACAGCCAGAGCAGAGCCGAAGCGCCCGAGTCCGATTATTCCGTAAGATTTGCTGTCGCTTTTTGATTTTTTAAACATCTTTGTCCTCCGTTCTCAGCCTATGGCTATGTTTCCGTCGGGATATTTTATTCGATCTCCGTTTGTGAAGTACCAGAGAGTCGCTATTGTAAGCGGCCCCAAGCGGCCGATATACATCATGACTATTGATGTAAGCTTGCTCGCGGTGCAGAGTCCCGTGGTTATCCCGGTAGTGAGTCCCACCGTGCCGAACGCGCTCGTCATCTCGAACAAGGCATCCCTTATTGCTATATCCGGCTCAAAGGCGCAGAGCATAAACGTTCCCACTGCTATCACACTTATACCCATGACCGCTATGACCGACGCTTTGCGGAACACACCGTGCGGCACAGAATAGTGAAAAGCCTTTCCCGAGGTGTTTGTTGCGGCGGTCTTTATGCCCTGTATCAGCGCAAACAAAGTGCTCGTCTTTATACCGCCGCCGGTGGAGCCGGGCGACGCGCCGACGAACATAAGAAATATCATAACGAGCAGTCCCGCGTTTGAAAATTCGCCGAGCGAATATGTCGAGAAGCCCGCCGTCCTCGCGGTCACGCTGTTGAACAGGGCTCCTATCCACGGCATATTCTCGGTAATTCTGAAAATCACCGCGCCGCCGACCGTCAGTGCAACGCTCATCGTGAGCACTACTTTTGTGTGCATGGAAAATCTGCGCCAGCGAAATCGCTTTTCGACAATCTCGCGGATAACGAGAAAGCCGATTCCGCCGAAGAATATCAAAAGGCAGGTCACGAGATTTAAGAACACATCCTCTTTGTAGGCGGAGAGGCTTTGGAAGTTTCCGAGGATGTCGAAGCCGGAGTTGTTGAACGCGGCGACGGAGTGAAAAAGGCTTATTCCGAGAGCTTTGAGCGGCGGGTAATCGCGCACGAAAACAATGAAGCTCAGTGCCGCACCGACGAGCTCAAATGCCGCCGTAGTCAAAAACACGCTTTTTATAAATTTTACTATTCCCTTGCCTGAGTCGAGATTCATCGCATCGCGCAAAACACGCCGACCTTTTAGATTTATTCTCTTTCCGACCGCTAAGATAACGCCCGCGCCCATTGACGCGACTCCGAGTCCGCCTATCTGTATCAGTGCCGCAACAACGAACTGACCGAACGCGGTGAACGTGTCCCCTATATCGACGGTCACGAGTCCCGTCACGCAGACGGCGCTCGCCGAAGTGTAAAGCGCGTCTATGTATTTTAAGTCTACGCCGTTTTGCACGCTGCACGGCAGCATCAGCAGACCCGAGCCTATAAATATCGTGGCTGCAAAACCGAGCGCAATTATTCTTGCAGGCGACATTCTTTTTAACAGCTTTCTCATAATTCACCTCGTATCCCGTAAAAAAGACCTTCGGCAGAATCGGTCTGCCAAAGGTCTTGCTTCATTCACGGCCAACGCCGCCAATGTCCGCTGCCAGCACAGCTCCTGTGCGGTTGGTGACAGTCGGATGGGTAACCCATAGCTACTCCCCATTGGTTGTGGCTTAATTATATCCCTTTGCGGGCGAAAGTCAATATATTTATGAAAAAATTATCCGACATTAAAGGCAGAAAAGGTCTGCCGAGCTAATCGACAGACCCATGTCTTTATGAAATTCCTATTAATAAGCGAAGGTGTACTGCTGCTGCCATGTGCCGGTGAAGTCGGCGTCGATGGAGATGCCCTTCTTGAGCTTGCAGACAACGTTTGCGGGCTCGCTGACGTTGATGCTCGCAAGAGTGCCGTTCGCGTTGAGCACGAAAGTGAATGTGCCGCTCTGATAGTTGACCTTGGTGCTGACAGGCTCAAACGGTCCGAAGGAATCCTTCGTCAGCGAGAGAGTGTCGAAGCAGGAGCCGTGGTGCTTGGGAACATATGTAAGTCCCTCGCCGCTCTCGGTAACGAGAGTGATGCTGACCTTCCAGCCGCTGCCCTGCTTGACGCAGGAAGCAGACTTGACGCCTGCGGGATCGACATTATAGGAAGCGCGCTTTGCCGCGGGCAGGAAGCTTGCAAGAGTTGTGCCGTCGGAAGCCTTGCCGCCGTTGAAAGTCTTGTTGTCGGTCTTCGGATAGTCGTTGGGAAGCAGGGGCTCTGCGATGCCCGCGATAGCCGAACCGCCGGTGATACTGTTGATCTTCGAGGTAGTGCCCTGGACTCTCTTGACAGAGACTTTGCCGGTGTAGCTCTTCATAGCCGAAGCGTACTTGTTGAAGAACGCAACGATCTCAGCCTTGCTGCCGTTGACGGGAGCCTTTATCTCCGCTGCGGGCTTGTTGCCCTGCTGGCCGCCCTGAGAACCGCCCTGCTGACCCTGAGTAGCCGCCTCGCTGCCGCCCTCGGAGGGTGCGACTGCCGTATCGTCAGCGGTGCTCTCTGCCGCGTTGCTCTCCGCGTCGCCCGCCTGGGTGTCCTGAACGTCTGCGTTCGCGTCCTGCGAGCTCTCAGCCGTTGTGTCGTTCTTGTCGTCCTTGCCCTTACATGCCGCAAATGCAAATATCATTATCAGCGCGAGCAGGATAGCAATAATTCTCTTCATAGTTTGTCTCCTTTCATCTTTCGGCAGAGCATCCTCTGCCATGCTACGATTCAAGTTTACTTTATGTTTATTCGTTTGTCAAGAGAATAAACTTTATTTTATATTTCCATAATTTCCATAATTTTTTATCGATTTTTGTGCATTATATATTATATTCGTTCTTTATACAATATATAATAATTCGCCGCATTCCGGGCACACTATACAGCGAAAAAGAACAGAAAGGGTGCATAAAATGAGCAAAGACACACTTGAGCTGCTGCGAGAATGCAACAGCGGAATAAAGATGGCGGTCGGCAGCATTGACGAAGTGAGCGGACACATTAAAGATGAGGATCTCAAAAACCTGCTCGAGAAGAGCAAGGAGGAACACAGCCAGCTCGGCGGAACGATAAAAGAACAGCTGGCGTCGCTCGGCGACGACGGCAAGGACCCTGGGATAATGGCGAAGAGCATGTCGTGGATAAAAACTAATGTCAAGCTCGGCATGAACGACTCGGACAGGACTGTCGCCGGTCTGATGACCGACGGGTGCGACATGGGCATAAAGAGCCTGACCCGCTACCTCAATGAATATAAGGGCGCGGACGGCGCTTCGCGCAGCACGGCACGCCGCCTAATCGGGATAGAAGAGGATCTTCTCTGCGGGCTGAGGCCGTATCTGTGATATATTTATTTGCAGGACGGCAGCATTATTTTATAAAATCACGCCCACCGCGGCGCTTCGGACGAAGCTGCTGCGATGGGCTTTTTTAGTTCAGTCAGATATTGACGCCGCTCTCTTTAAAGCAAATCTTTTTGTTATCGAGGTCGATTTGATATTCAATTCCGAGGGGGAGCAGCCCCATGGGAGCCGCATGACCGATGTTTACATTGTAGATTATCCCCAAGTGTTCGCAATTGAACTCTTTGACTATCTTTTTGTATACTTTTTTATACTCTTCATAGTACACCTCGTCCTGCGGCTTGCCGACGATAATGCCGTTTATCTCCTGCAATATGCCCTGAGCTCCCAAATTTCTCAGATAGTATAAAATATAATCCGGCTTCGCTTTGTCCTCGCTCGTTTCAATAAGCAGTATTTTTTCTTTCCACTCGGAAGTATCCGGCCAGATCTCCGTGCCTGTGATTATCGGAAAAACATCGATGCATCCTCCGATCAGTTCGCCGGAAATTATACCGGAGCCGTTTATGACTTCATAGCCGTGCTCATCTTCACGCAGCTTTTTCAGATGGTTTATATTCTTCTCTTCCCAGTTCACAAAATCATCCGACCAATATTTGCTGGGCTTCACTTCATAGCCCGCTGTGTCTTTGAACAATATGTTCTCTACCGCCTCTTTAGTGTAGTCGAACATCTTCACATATTCGCCGAACTCGCACATAACGGACGGGCCGTAATAAGAAACTATACCCGCTTTTCTCATCACGAAATGGCTCACAGTCGTGTCCGAATAGCCCATGAATATCTTGGGATTGTCATGTATAACATCGTAGTCTATATATGGCAGAAGCCTTATCGAGTCGCTTCCGCCGATGGCGCAGAAGATGCCCTTTATTGACTTGTCGCAAAAGGCTTCCATTAAATCCTGCGCTCTCAGCTCCGGATGGTTATACACAAAATCGGTTCCCTTGAGGGCGTTTGGCATGGTGACCACGGTCAAACCGAAGTCTTTTTCGAGCCTATCTTTTGCGATATAGTATTTGTGGATCAGCCCTGCGTCGCCGAGCCCGCCCCACGACAGGCTGACGATGGCAATTTTATCGCCTTTTTTCAGCGCGTTCGGTTTTATCATTTTCTCATCTCCCGCAGAAATTGCCGGGTATATTTTCGGCGATGTTTAAATTATTTTCTGTGTGATTCAATTATAATATAGTTTAAATCATTCCGCAACCCGAAAATATTTATACGCTGCAAATATGAAAAACGGCACTCCCGATTGAGAGTGCCGCTATGTATTTTAATTATTTGAGCATGCCGTGCTCTTTGGCGTATTCGTAATACGCCTCGATGCTGCGTCTTCTCGCCTCGTTGACGCTCGAACCGGTTCTGGTGACGGTCGTCATCGGGATGCCCTGCAGGCTGACGAGATACTTTGCGCTCGCGTTGAAGCCGCTGTCGATAGCGTTGTCGAGCAGGATTATCTCGTTGAAAGTCTCTCTCGCCTTGGCTATGTCCTTCTCGACGAAGAACTCGTCATACATCTTGCGGAACAGATTTGCGCCGCAGGAGGTCGGGGTTGCGCACACGCCGCGCGCGCCCGCCATATATGCATCAAACAGCAGCGGGATGTTCGCCTGGAGCACTGCGGAATCGCCCTGAACGGCGATTTTGTCCTTTATTCCCGCCATGGTGCAGGTGGTGTCCTTTATTCCGTGGAATCTGCCGGTCTTGACCAGCTCGCCGTATGCCTTGCCGGACATATTGCACGGCTGCATTCCCGGGAACTCATAGAGAATTATCGGCAGAGTAGTATATCCCGCGAGCTCGCTGAGATATTCGACAAGTCTCTGGTCGTTATCGGCATAGCCCTTTGAGACGAAAACGAGTCCGTCAACGCCGGTCTGCTCCATGCGCTTGACCTCTTCGACCTGCATATGCCATGTCGGCTCAAGGTTCGCCGTGGCGACGACCTCTGCGCTGCCGGAGTGCTTTGCGGCGATAGTCGCGCACTTGACTCTCTCCTCGGGAGTGAGCGTCGTCATCTCGGAGCTTCCGCAGACGGAGAACAGATGATGGGTTCCTCTCTCGACCTGCCACTCGACATACTGCGCGTAGACATCGTAATCTATCGACTTATCCTCTTTGAACGGGGTGAGCAGGAGGGAATAAACTCCCCTGTAGCTCTCGGGCTTATCAGTAAACATTGTTTCCACCTTCCGGATATTGTTTTTTCCAACGCTGATATCTTACTCCACAATGCACAAAAATGCAATAGAAAAAGGCTATTTGTTGCATTTGCTCTTGAAAAAACTACGGATTTCGATATAATTATTATTGATATTTATGCCGCCCGATGCGGCTTCGATTTTTTTACAAAAGGAGCAGATAAATGAAAAAACGCAGTATGGTATGCCGACTCGGAAAGTTTCCCCAGCTGACGAGAACGGTATTCACCTCCGCCGACGGTCTCGCGTCGGACAACATAACCGCGCTCTGCTACGGCGCGGACAACTGCCTCTATGTCGGAACGGACAGAGGTCTTTCAAAGATAGATGGAAAGAAAATAACTACGGTCGATATCGGCATTGAAAACGCGCCGATATCCATGCTCTTCTGCGCAAACGACGGGCATATTTTCGTCGGCACGGGCAAGAGCGTAATCGAGCTCAGCGGCAAAAAAATTATAGCGTCCCGCGAGTTCTCGTCCGACGCCGTCGCAATGAAGCAGGGCTGCGACAACGTCACATGGATTCTCACAAAGACCGTTCTCTACCGCTTCCCGCAGGGGGCTAAAGAATTCGATCTTAAAATCGGCGTGCCCGGCAAGGGCAGCTGCATCGCCGTTTTCGGCAACAACAAAGTCTATGTCGGAACCGAGAGCGACGGTCTCCACGCGCTCGTCGGCAAGAGATGGCACTGGTCGGAGCTCATGGAGGGCGTGACCGGAATACTCAGCAACAACATATCCTGCCTCGACATTGACCCCGCGGGCGATGTCTGGATAGGCACGGACAAGGGCGTCTGCGTCTACGACGACAACAGCTACTGGCTCGACAATTCGAAGATAACCGGTCTGCCCAATGGCGAGATAACCGGCATGGTGACCGACAGCGAGGGCAGAAGATACTTCACGACCTCCTGTGGTCTCATAATCCTCCACAACGGCAAGCTCTCATATTACGGCTACAAGCGCTGGCTGCCCGACATGCACGCGACCGGCATCGTCCTCTCGCCCGACGGCAGCTTCTGCGTCTCCACCGCCTCCGGCGGCATCAGCGTTTTCAAGACTGAGATGATGACGCTCGAAGAGAAGGCAAAGAGACTTCGCGCATTCAGCGAAAAATACAATGTCCGCAAGGACGGCTTTGTGCTCGAGCGCGCGCTTGAGCATGAGGGCGTTGTGTCCGAAGATGAAGGCTATGTCTGCACCGGCGACAACGACGGACTCTGGACGGGGCTTTATCTCGGCGCGCTGTGCTTTGAATACGCCTGCACAAAGGACCCGGAGGTTCGCGCCGCGGCTCACCGCTCGCTGCTCGCGATGATAAAGCTCACCGAGATAACGGGCATTGAGGGCTTCACCGCCCGCTCGATAAGATACATCGACGAAGCCGGCTACGGCACGGGCGTGCGCCACGAATGGCACCACACCGCCGACAAGGACGGCAACGAGCTCGAGTGGCTCGGCGAGACTTCGTCCGACGAGATGGTCGGTCATTTCTACGCATACTCGAACTACTTCGATCTCGTCGCGGACGATGAGGAGAAGAAGCTGATAGCCTCCGTTGTCAAAAAGATTCTCGACCATATTCTCGACAACAAGTTCAGACTCGTTGACACCGACGGCGTGCCGACCACATGGGCGAACTGGGACCCCGATCTGCTCAACAACGACCACAAGTGGATATACGAAAAAGGCACGAACTCGCTTCAGATTCTGACCTTCCTCAAGGCGGGATATCATATCACCGGCGATAAGAGATACGAAGATGCGTTTGAATATCTCATCAGGGACAAGCACTTCGCCATGAACCTCATGCAGTACAAAATCCTTGACGGCCACCTGCTCCACATTGATGACAACCACGATTTCCTCATGATATCGCTGCTCATGCGCTATGTTGACGACCCGAAGCTTCGCTCCGTGTTCGCCATGGGTCTGACGCATCACTGGGACGACGAAAAGGCGGAGCACAACGCGTTCTTCAACTTCGTCTACGGCGCATGCACGGGCGAGCAGTGCGACATTGAGACTTCCGTAGACGAGCTTGCGGACTACCCGATGGATCAAATTCTCTGGACGCTCTACAACAGCTGGCGCGATCTCGACTGGGACATGCGCCCGACAGAGGTCGGCATGATCCCGCAGCTCTATCACCCGCTCCCGGCGCACGAGAGACGCATTAACAGCTGCGACAGCAACCGTTTCATCGCGGACTCCGGCATCGCCGGCGAAGCCGAGCGCCTGTTCACGAAGTCGGACGACCCGACAGCGTTCACGATGTTCCCCGGCACGGGCGATGACCACGGAATGTATCTCATGGCGTGCACGAACTACACCCACCCCTACTGGTTCGCGCGCTACTACGGACTAATCGAAGAGGCGGAATAAAATATAAAGCAGAAATCCTACCCGGGAATGGGTAGGATTTTTTGTTGCAAGTAAAAGTGAGCAGTGGAAAGGCTCGCGATATCAGCGGATATCATTCGCACGCGAAATCTGCGCAATTTTATTTCTTCTCAAAACTCACCGTCTTTTCTTTCATCGAGATTTTTCAGACCTGGTAGCCGTAATCCGCAAGCTCCTTTTTGAAATTCAGAAACGAGTGGTCTATCGGCACGCCGGCGATATTTTGTATTTCATCAAAAGTGAGCTTCAGCGACTGCGCGCCGCTGTTTTTGACATATTCCCAAAGTGCGTTGTATTTGCTCATTTTTGCCGCCTCACTATCCGTCAATATAGCTGTTCCTCTTTCCGAGCACCCACGGGATATCCGCATCGAAGTCGAGCTGAATAACTGGAAGAGGAAAATCCGGCTCCGGCATGTCGATACGGTCGCTGAACGAAACGCCAAAATTCGGCGAGAGCGGATATGTTGCTTTTTCGTCCCAACAGGCTGTAGAGTCGCTTGTCGGTTTCCACGCGCTTTTGCCGCTGAGTAAAGTTCCGCAGATGTGGCAAAAGCCGCCGTAGTACAGCGTGTTTTCGTCTTTGGCGCAATAGACATAACATTCGCAGATTTTTTTCATATCAACGCCGAGCGCGGAGAAAAAGTCCCGGATATTCTGCGGAAGTTTGTCGACGGCTCTCTCGAAGTTAAGACACCCGTCGCATTGGCACCCCTCGCTGACCGTTTTGGCGCGGTCATAGAACTGCCGTGTCTTTTCAACATCAACATCGATTTTGTATTCGCCGAATTGAAATATCAAGTTTTGCACCTCCGATATGAGCGGTTTCTTTGATTATATCAGCAAAGCGTGGAAAAATCCACCGGGATATGCAAAAAGGACGCAGTTTGCACTGCGTCCTTTTTCTGTTCTGTTGTGCTTATCAGCTGTGCTTTTTGCCCTTTTGCTGATTCGCGCTGTGGCAGGAGCCTGCCATAGCACAGTGGGCACAGTTGCAGCCGCAGGAGGATTTGCCCTTTTTCTTATTTTTTATGAGGCTGAATATTATCAGCGCCACGATAACGGCAAGCACAAGGCATATTATAATGGTTGCAATATTCTTTGATAACCACGCAAGCATTTCGGAAGACTCCTTTCACAGCATATAGCTTGGTTTATTTTGTGACCTTTACATCGGATGCGAGCTTTGTGGCCTCTTTGTAGGGGCGCACGAGCATGAAGATTATCAGGGCGAGGAAGATGAACGCGAACACAAGGCTTACGATATCAACTGCGCCGTGGATGTTGCCGGTGAAGAGGTTGCCAAACTGGTTTATCATAAGGGAGATAACATAGGCGAAGCCGCACTGATAGCCGATTGCGAACCAGGTCCACTTTGCGCTGTTCATCTCACGCTTGATAGCGCCGATAGCTGCGAAGCAGGGAGCGCACAGAAGGTTGAAGACGAGGAACGAATAAGCGGTTATGCCGGTGAACGCCTTTGCAAGGGTTGCATAAACGTTGCCCTCTGCGCCATAGAGGATGCCCATCGTACCGACGATGTTCTCTTTTGCGACAAGTCCGGTAATTGAAGCGACGGTAGCCTGCCAGTTGCCCCAGCCGAGCGGAACGAAGACCCAGGCGATAGCCGAGCCGACCTTTGCGAGCAGGGACTGATCAAGCTGATCCTCTGCAAGCATTCCGAAGTGGCCGTCTACGAAGCCGAAGTAAGAGGTGAACCAGACAACGATAGTTGAAAGAAGGATGATTGTACCTGCCTTCTTGATGAAGGACCAGCCGCGCTCCCACATAGAGCGGAGGACGTTCTTGAGGGTCGGCCAGTGATAGGCGGGAAGCTCCATAACGAACGGAGCGGGATCGCCGGAGAACATCTTGGTCTTCTTGAGCATGATGCCCGAGCAGATGATAGCCGCCATGCCGATGAAGTAAGCGGAGGTCGATACCAGAGCGGAGCCGCCGAAGAGCGCGCCTGCGATCATGGCGATGAACGGTACCTTAGCGCCGCAGGGGATGAATGTTGTTGTCATTATGGTCATACGGCGGTCGCGCTCATTTTCAATGGTACGCGAAGCCATGATTCCGGGAACGCCGCAGCCGGTGCCGATAAGCATCGGGATGAAGGATTTGCCGGAGAGACCGAACTTGCGGAATATACGGTCAAGGACGAATGCGATACGGGCCATGTAGCCGCACGCCTCAAGGAATGCGAGGAGCAGGAACAGGACGAGCATCTGGGGAACGAAGCCGAGGACAGCACCGACGCCGGCTACGATACCGTCGTTGATAAGTCCGCTGAGCCAGTCGGCCGCGCCGACCTTTTCAAGTCCGTTGCCGACGAGAACCGGAATGCCGGGCACCCACACGCCGTAAGCGGCGGGATCGGGCTCGTCGAAGCCCTTCTTTTCAAGGTACTTGACAGCGTCAACATAGGTCATGCCTACTGTTGCTTCTTTGTCAGCCTTGGAGAGGTTTGCGGGGATTGCCGAGTAATAAGCGGTCATGGCGTTGACGGCGAGGGTCTCCTCATCCTCAACATCAACCGTTGCGGTGTCCGCTGTGGGCTGATAAGCCTTCATCTCGGCAAGAGCCTTGTCGGCGTCGAAATCTTCTGCGCCGAAATCAATGCCGGTGAATGCTCTGACAGCCTCGGTAGCTGCGGTGTAGTCATCAGCGTCGGTCGAATAAGCCTTCGAGCCGATGCCGAGCAGGTGCCAGCCGTCGCCGAACACTCCGTCGTTCATCCAGTCGGTCGCGAACGAGCCGACAGTGACCATGGAGATGTAGTAGACGAGGAACATGATAACTGCGAATATCGGAAGTCCGAGCCAGCGGTTTGTGACGATCTTATCGATCTTGTCGGAGGTCGAAAGCTGACCGACATTCTTCTTTTTGTAGCAGGCTTTGATTATAGATGCGATATAGATATATCTCTCATTCGTGATGATGGACTCTGCGTCGTCATCCATCTCTTTCTCAACTGCCTGAATGTCGCCCTCGATGTGCTCAAGGATCGCCTTGTCGAGGTTGAGCTTTGCAAGCACCTTGTCGTCGCGCTCGAAGATTTTGATGGCGTACCATCTCTGCTGCTCCTCGGGGAGTCCGTGGACGGCGGCCTCTTCAATGTGCGCGAGAGCGTGCTCTACGGAGCCTTCAAATGTATGCATCGGAACGGTCTTGGTGCTCTTTGCAGCCTCAATGGCAGCCTCGGCAGCGTCCATGACTCCGTCGCCTTTAAGGGCGGAGATCTCAACTATCTTGCAGCCGAGCTGGCGGGAGAGCTCATCGACGTTTATCTTGTCGCCGTTCTTCCTGACGACGTCCATCATGTTGATGGCGATAACAACGGGGATGCCGAGCTCGGTCAGCTGGGTAGTGAGATAGAGGTTTCTTTCGAGGTTCGTGCCGTCGATTATGTTAAGTATAGCGTCCGGGCGCTCATCGATAAGATAGTTTCTCGCGACAACTTCCTCAAGGGTGTAGGGCGAGAGCGAGTAGATACCGGGAAGGTCGGTGATGATAACGCCGTCATGCTTTTTGAGTTTTCCTTCTTTTTTCTCCACCGTAACGCCCGGCCAGTTACCGACGAACTGGTTCGAACCGGTGAGAGCGTTGAACAATGTGGTTTTACCGCTGTTGGGGTTACCCGCAAGAGCAATGCGTAAATCCATTTTGATAGCCTCTCTTTCTTGAAATTATATCAGCTTTTCTGCGCGGGGTCTTATTCGACCTCGATCATGTCCGCGTCGGCCTTTCTGAGCGAGAGCTCATAGCCGCGCACCGTGATCTCGACCGGATCGCCGAGAGGCGCGACCTTACGGATATAGACCTCCACGCCCTTGGTCAGTCCCATGTCCATGATGCGGCGCTTTGTTGCGCCCTCTCCGTGGAGCTTGACTACCTTGACCGTTTCGCCGATCTTAGCCTGCCTGAGAGTTTTCATTGCTTATATCCTCCTTTTGTGCTTTTTCACTTGGTGGTGTTGTGACCAATGGGGACAAATCGGTTTTGAAGTTTGCTTCAAAACTGCTCTGCATCCGAAATCAGCCGTTTATCGGGCGGTTTGTACCTATTGGGCACAACACTATATGTACTGCGCCGCAGCGCCGTCATATCATGATTTTCTTCGCCATCTCTTCGCTGATGGCAACGCGCGACTCCTTGACGTTGACTATAACATTTCCGCCCAGGGCGTTGACTACCTTTACAGTGCCGCCGACGACAAATCCGAGATTTTCGAGATGCTGTTTTACTTCCGGGCTGCCGCCTATCTTCTTGATGATATTCTCTTCGCCGACCTGCGCGAGCATCAAAGGCATCATATTGAGTCCCTCTTCCTCTTTTGTATTTCCGGGATTAGCATATGCTAACCTTGGGGCTTTAAAATTGATTAGCACTTGCTAACCGTGATATATGGTACTCCTATTGTTCTTCCCTGTCAATAGAGTTTTTTCAATTTTTTGCCGCAAAACACAATTTCGGCGACATCCACAAACAATTAGCTTATGCTAACCGCTTGCTTTGGACATTTCAAACATATCCTCCCGCCCTTGATTTTTCCTAAGTGAAGTGATATCATACCTTTAATACATAACAATATACACACCTAAAAGGGAGGAACAGATATGCATCTTCAGGAATCGGGTGAAATGTATCTCGAAACTATATATGTGCTTTCAAAAAACGGCGTTGTGCGCTCGCTCGACGTCGCGGAATATATGGGCTTTTCAAAGCCGAGCGTCAGCCGCGCCGTCGGGCTTCTCAAACAGGGCGGCTATCTTCTCATGGACAAGGAAGGGTATCTGACCCTCACCGAATCGGGGCTCGATGTAGCTAAGAAAATATACGAGCGCCACACTCTGCTCTCGAAATTTCTCGTCCGTCTCGGCGTTGATGAAAAGACCGCCGCGGAGGATGCGTGCAAGATGGAGCACGACATCAGCGACGAATCGTTTTCGGCGATAAAAGAGCATGTCCGCAGGAACATGAAAAATGCCGATGAATAAAGAAATTTTTGCTCAGACCGACAGGCTCATGCTGAGAAAATTCAATCGGAATGATTATTTCAATCTGTGCGGAATATTGCAGGACGAAAAAAACAATGTACGCCTATGAGAGCGCCTTTTCGGACAGTGAAGTGCAGAGGATCTGCTTGAAGTAATAAAAAGAATCGATGCAGGCGAAAGCTCGGGCATTCGCTATTCAAAATATGATCTCTCGCCGCGCTTCGAGCCTCCCGAATGGGACTACAGAAAATACAATATTGAAAGCGACAACGCTCTATTCAAGGGCGAAACAGGTCTTATCCGCGAGGCGTATGAGAGCTGCTGATGGCGATATTTTGCGATTCATCCACCCGTCTCCATTCAAAACAACCGACATAAAAAATCCTACCCGAGATGGGTAGGATTTTTTCACTCCCCGTCAAATCAACGGGGTTCATTTTTAATTATTATCAAAGATACTTCTTGATAAACTTATCAACTGTTGACCAATATTTTTCGGGGTCGACGGTCGAGGCCTCAGCGTGCGGTGCGCCGGGGATAACCAACTTCTCTTTGTCGCACGCGGCGGCGCGGTAGACGCGCTCCTGCATCCAGAACGGGACAAAGTCGTCCTTGTCGCCATGGATGAACAGGGTCGGCGTGACGGAGCGCGAGACCTGCTCGATGCACGAAGCTTTCTTCATATCATAGCCCGCGCGCAGCATCGTTGCGCTTCTTGCGGCGGAGAGGAACGGGAAGGTCGGCAGACCGTAAACGTCCTTCATGTTGGCTCTGCACTCGTCCCAGACGGATGTATATCCGCAGTCCTCAATAGCGCAGACGACATTCGATTCGAGCGGCTCGCCGGTGGTCATCATGACTGTAGCCGCGCCCATCGAGAGACCGAAGAGCACTATCTTCGCGTTCGCATTCTCGTTGATTATGTAGTCAATCCACGCCTTGATGTCGATTCTGTCGTTCCAGCCCATGGTGACATAGTTCGACTCGCTCGCGCCGTGGCCGCAGAGATACGGGAACAGGCAGTTATAGCCCATCTCGTGGAACTTCTTGCCGAACGAGCCCATTCTTCTGGGCGAGCCGGTGTAGCCGTGAATGACTATCACCCAAACATCGCTCGGCTCGTCTGCAAGGATTATCTCGCCGTGGACATATCCGCCGCGGGGAGTGACTATCTTCACCTTTGCGGGACTCGCGGAGTCAAACCACTCCATGCCTTCTTTGGTGATACCGTCATACTCGTTCTTTTTCTCGTCCATTTTTTTGGCGATGGACTTTTTGCTCATGGTCTTGTTAAAAATCGCGTTGCCGACAGCAAGATACGCCGCGCCGACTGCTGCACCTGCGGAAGCGGCTGCTATAACAAGCTTTTCAGATGAACTTTTCTTTCCCACTGAAATTCATTCCTTTCATTTTTATATGAGCCTTATACAGGAGTATTCTATCATAAAAAGTCCGCAGTTGCAATAACAAAAAGCCCCTGCAAAAGAATACAGAGGCTT